>Ga0102863_1000377_pt1 | contig 11931 bp, 16 predicted proteins | sample Colrivmet1449A02_FD_78451 | JGI IMG/M metagenome (GOLD analysis project Ga0102863, IMG submission 78451) | Estuarine microbial communities from the Columbia River estuary - metaG 1449A-02 | ecosystem: Environmental > Aquatic > Marine > Intertidal zone > Estuary | place: USA: Columbia River...
AGCTTCTAACCAAGTCATTTCGTCCTTACACAAACTATCAATTATTTGTTGTTTTGAATATAATATTCTACGACCTTCAAATGACTCCACAACCCCGATAATGGCATTTTCGTACCCATTTAAAAGAACTGAACCTTCACAATATTCGTCAATCTCTAATATTTCTCTTGTTTCCATTTAGTTAAGTTCAAATAAAAGGGTTCCACACAGAGTTCAGGGCTTTCAGAATAAATTACCAAGATACTACGACTACTCTAAATTGTCTGTGTGGGAAACCCTTATTAAAAATTTAATTTATTTATTCTACATAGTCAATTAGTTGTAGAATTTTTCTGCCAAGAACTTGAAACGACCACCTTGAACGTATTCTTTAATTTGAGATTTTGGTAACCATAACTCAAACTCACCGATTTCTTCAACACGAAGTGCCAATTCTTCGTGGAAACGAGCCACCTCAACTTTGTCTTTGATGTATTTCAGTCTCAAATTCTTAGCACATACTGGACCCATACCAGTCAAGATTGAGAACTCATCAGTCAACTCAGCTCCACAACAACGACACACATCACCATTTTCTTTAGTCAATTTGGCACGAACTCTTACCGCTTTGGCACTGATGTGAGTGGTTCCAACCAAGTCAACCAAGATTGGCATGAACTCCAAACCATATTCTTCTTTGATTTTCAAAGCGATACCACGTTTGATACGGATAGATTCGTTCTTCAAATCAACACGAATTTCCATAGTAGGAGTTTTTTCTTTTTTGATAGATTTAACCGCCGCAGAAATTTGACGCTCAGACAAGTCCCTCCATTTAGTATAACCGTCTTTCATCTTCAAGATGAACTCATTAGAACCTGTGTAGTTCATAATCAATTGCAAATCCTCAGAAAGATTGGCAATTACCAACTCACCACTACGTTCAATACTTTTTAACGCTCTGTCAGCAATATCACACTGACGTTGAGTTAAAGATGGGTAGCGAGTCAAAGACTCTTTAAGGCTGTTTAAGAATTGGTTGTTACCTTGGTAGTTGCGGACTTTTTGTTCTGTTGTCATGGTGGTGATTATTTGTTATACAAAGATACAACTTTTTTTCATTCCCACAACTATTTATATAGAAAAAGATATGAATGCATTTTTTGTAGGAGTAACACCTGAGGAAAAAGAAAACATCCTCAGCAAACATAGACACGTTTATAACGGTTATAGAACGTTAAACCCAAGTCCTGTGGCAAATGAACAACCATTATATACCCAAGACTTTGCAAATGACAAAGAAGGTTTGGTTGTTAATAACAAAGGTGAAGTTAAAGCCTATACCAATATGGGAATAAATGAATCTAAAAAAAGAAAATCATACGTTGAAACTGATAAAGAAATGTGTGAACAATGTTCAAGTAACAAATCATTAGAAGAAGATTTTGAAGATGGTGAAGTTGCTTCAGATGTAGAACCAGCATACGAATTCCAATCTCACGGTCCTGAAGATGTTTACGGAACATTAGATGATTATGATTCAGAACACCCACACCATGATTATAACTCAATGGAAGATGTTGAAAGATATGACCCAAGTGATGATTTGAGTGACATGTTTGGTAATTTATCAGATGGTATGGCCTTTGGTGGTGGACCATCAGACACGTTCCAACACGATGCTGGTGATGTTGATAGAGAAGGTGATGAAGGTTTAGGTCAAGACACCGAAAATGATATGGATTTATCAATGATTAAATCACCTTATACTTTTACATCTGATGGTCCAGAAGAAGGTGATGATGATAGTGAGTTTAATGTTGAAGAAGAAGTAAATGAAGATTTACAAGAATCTTTTACTAAAGAAAGAAAACTTACTTTGGAAATGTTCCAAAGAATGAGTAAATTTTTATAATTAATTAAATTAGTTAATGATTAAATCCTCCAATAATACTGGAGGATTTTTTTTTTATTTATTAAAGAACTATATCCTTTTACAACATAATATGATATTTGTTATTAAATAAACTTTTTATCCATAAACAAATGGAAGTTAGAGAAATTGTAGAAACGGTTATTAAAGAACCTTTATTAGAAGTTAGATTTAGAATGAGTACTGATACTGATGAAGTTATTAGAATTGCGGAGTTTGACTTACAAGAAATTGAAGATTACGGTTATAATGTTATCACGGAAAATTTTGATTTATTTGATTTTGATGATGATGAATGGGAAGATGGTGAGGTAGAAATGGATGATGATGATTCATTAGAAATTGATGAAGATGAATTAATTTCATTTATGAATGAGTTTTTCTTAATAAATGACCATGTACCACCATCAGAAATGTTTTAATTGATATTTATATGCATGGCAGTCAAGATACTTGATATAGATACATTAACAGACATCTTTAACGAACTAGCTCAAAGTAAAAATGAAATGGGTGAACAAGAAAGTGAAGCTGCGTCATCTAGCGGTGGAGGAGAAGGTTATCCCGCAGTTACCAAATGGGAAACAGGAATTAAAAGAGGTTCTGCAAATCCACTTGGTAATACAAAATGGAAAGATTCTTATACAATAACAAGAGGTAAAGCGAATACTTTACTATAAGAAAGATATTTATACTTAAAATATTATGAAACAACAAATTATATCAGAAGGTAAAGAAGCGTTAGAAAGAGCTTTATTAATAATGAAATATGATATGAAAAAAACGTTAACTGAAAATGTTAAAGTTATCTCAGAACAATCTCAAAGTTGTTCACCATCTTTGAGCGATGTGGAAATGAACACAATTGTTGACATTGTGTGGGATATGTTAGACAAAATGACAACAGTATTTTCTCAAGGTTTTTATACTACTGAAAGAGCAAAAAAAATATACGACAATCTAAATAAACTTGTTGGAAAAAAATATAATGATTCTATAACCCAAGAATGTAAATCATCTATGGATGAATTTTTGGAAAGATTTGCTGTTAGGTCAGAAAAAGGTGGTGGTTTTATTTCAACAGAACCTGATATTAAACTTGTTATTGACGAAGCTTTGAATGAAAATGGTGTACAAGAAGATATTGTTGCCCAAAAATATTTAAAATTATCGAAAAAAATAATAGAAACTGGTGTTGGCGTTGTTAAAAACCCAGAACAAGCCAAGGATAGTCCTACAACTGACGATAATAAAAAAAGTGGTGGTTCATCAGTCTCCAACACAATGTCATACAAACTTTGTACTGGAAAATATGTTGAGGGTTGTAAATCAACAAGAATTAAAGAATTACAAAATTGTTTAGGTACTTCATACACAGGAAGAAATGATATTTATTTTGGTAAGTTAACACAAGCAGCTTTAAAGGCTAATGGTTATGAGAATGGTGTGACCGATGCTGATATTGATAAAATATGTAATAAGGAAATTGACACACCAGTTGTTGATGACGACTCATTAAATGTACAATAATGAAAAAACAAATATTAAATGAACAGGTAAACCCTGATATCCCAAAATTAAAAAAAGCAATTACTTTAGGGTGTTTACCACTTAAAGGAAGTGAAGATTTAAAATCAAAACAACCTGCAAATCCATTAGTGAATACTTCTGAAGGTCGTGTTGGTTTCAAATTTATTAATAAATTTGATACTGTTGTTTATTATTATGCCGATATGACATGGAACGCACCTTTTTCAAAGTCAAAGGCAAAAGGTACTTGGACTTGTGATGGATTAGTAGAACCTCCTAAACAAGACCCTAATGAAATTGGTGTTGCAACGGCAATCCCAATGTCACCATCAAATATCTTATCAAAATATTAATACTATGAAAAAAAATATAAAAGAACAATTAGCTTCAGGTCCACAACCGCCAACAAACAAACAAAAACTAATTGAATATGTAAAAGTTGGTTGTATCCCAAATGGTAAACTAATTGAAAATACCGGTCTATCAAAATACCCCGAAGCTATTTATACAAAAACTGCAAAAGGAAATACTTTATATTTTTTTCATGATGGTAAAATTGGTTTAGTAGGTCAAGATAATAAAGTAAAATTTATTCCCGAAACATTTACATGTGAAGGTTTTACAACACCTGAAACAAAACAAACCGAAATTTCAACACAAATCAAAAATCAAGGTGAAGTACAACGTTTGATTGAACAAGGTTGGAGTTTACAAGAACCTTTAAAATCAATGTTACCATTGTATGAGTTATTATCAGTGATTGATAAAGCGTCATATACCTTAATTGGTGGGAAACAAATGTATCGCCAAAAACAAACTGGCGACCAACAAAAAACCGAAGATGCTCTTAACACAATTACTACTAGTCAAATTGTTAATAAAAAGGCTTGTAAAACATTAATTGATTTATACATGGATGCTGCAGACAAAAACATGAAAATTGACAAACAATTATTAGATAGTTACGCAAATCAAATTATGAATTGTAATGACCAAATTGATAGTTGGGGTTTATTATCATCAGTACCTGAAGATATTAAACAAATTAGTTCTTATGGTGGAGCGAGACAAAGATTTGCAATTAATTTTGCCGCACATAAAAGATTAGGTGAACAGTTAGACGTGAAAAATATATTAAAGAAAAATTTATTAGAAGTTAAATCAAAAAAAGAAGATTTAATGGTTGAAAGTAAAATAATTACAAACAGATTTAACTTTTTAGTTGAAAACAGAAAATTTGAAACTGATGAAGATTTGAAATTATTTATGGAGGACTATATTACTGAAGTATCTTATTTAAGAACTCAGGGATATGATTCAAAAGTTATTGAAGAAGCTGCGGGTTTATTCTCAACATTATCATCAATATTTGTTGGTACCGCAACAGCATTACCAGCAGCGATGGGTGAATATTTAGTAGATTGGTTAATGAAAATTTTAAACATTCCATCAGGTTCATACATGGCTAAAGTTGTCAGTGTATTTATAGCAAGTATTAATGTTAGTGATTATGATAAGGTATTGACAGATTGTAGATTTACAACAAACGCATTATCAGACGCATTAATTAAAGGTTATGCCAAAGAACTACAAGAAAAGGCTAGCATGGATAAAGGAGCAAGTGGATTCCTTGTTACAGCATTAAGAAATTCAGTTGTGGATTATTTCATTGAAGGTAATGATTCAATGGTTCAAAAATTAGAAGACCAAATAGCAGACTTTTTATGTCCTAAGATGTCCAAAGTTAGTAGTAAAATTTCGGACAAATATGACGAATTAAAAACTAAAGTCATGGCTTAAGAAATTATCAGGTTAGAACCTGTTAATATAAATCAACTAAAATAAAGGGGGTGATTTTAAAACCAAAAGGGTTCCGTGAGGAACCCTTTTTTTATTGGTTATTTTTTTTCTTTTTTAACAACAATCTCATCAATAATTCCGTACTCTAATGCTTCTTTAGCATCTAACCATAAATCACGAGATGCGTCCTTCATAACTTGTTTTGTTGTTTTACCGCAATACCCGCCCAATAAATCAAATAGAACGTCATTAATTTTTTTCCACTCTTTCATTGAAATTTCAGCGTCTTGAATGTTACCTTCATAACCACCTGATGATTGGTGTAACATTGTACGAGAAAAACGTAATGAAGAACGTTTACCTTTTGTACCAGCGCCTAACAGAACTGAACCCATTGATGCTGCCATACCTGTGTTTACTGTACGAATATCACAACGAATGTAATCCATAACATCAACCATAGACAAACCTGATTTTACTGACCCACCAGGACTATCAATGTGCATTGTAATGTCAGTACTCTCAACCGAGTCTAAGTACATTAACTGAGCTTGTACAATAGTTGACATGTTGTCATTTACAGGTCCAGCAACCCATAATAGTCTTTCTCTCATTAAACGAGAAAAAATATCCATTTGAGTTACCCTCATTTCCCTTTCCTCCAAAATGTAAGGAGTCATTGAATTTTCAATCTGTCTATCATAATGATGAAGATTGAGTGAACTTTTACCTAAGTGTTTGGTAAAGTAGTTTTTAAAATCGTTTCCGTAATCCATATTTTATATAATTTGTACCGATGGCCGGAGTCGAACCGGCACGGACCTTACAGTCCACAGGATTTTAAGTCCTGCGTGGCTACCTTTTCACCACATCGGCATTGTTTAACAAATATAAGAACAATTTTTGAATTAGACAAATGATTCTTTATAATCATTCCATAAACACTCAACGTCAGAACTAATAATAGATGAGAATACAGTTGGTTCATACGCTTTGTATCTCATTTTCATGTTAGCTTCTTCAGGTGTTTTATTTGCCTTTTTTAAATTACAATATGAGCAACAAGTTACCAAATTAACCCAACTGTTTTTTCCACCACGTGAACGAGGTATAATATGGTCAATTGTTAAATTCTTTTCACTTCCACAATAAACACATTGGTTGTTATCCCTTTTGTAGATACGTTTTCTGTTTAACCGCACACTTCGTGTTTTAAATCTAACATAAGACAATAAACGAATAATTAATGGTTTAACATATTCTTTAACTGATGATGACAATTTTTGCGAGTCTTGTTTTAATACCTCAGCCTTTCCTTTTATTACCAATACAAATCCCTTTCGAACCGAAGTTACGTTCAAGGGTGTGGAGTCTGAGTTTAATACTAATACTTTATCCATTACAATATGTTTTACAAATTTACGAAATTTATGTGTAAAAAAAAAGTCCTGATTTCTCAGGACCCTTCTAAACACGTTTTATTATTTTTTTCGGCGTTTCAAAAGGGTCGTAGGTTTATCAAACAATAACGAAGGCGTACCGTTAAGATACACAATCTCTGTTTGCCCAATATTCATTGCCGTGATATTCATTTAGACATAAATAGGTGTATTCATTGAAAAAGTCAAATATTTGATTTATCTTTGTATCACATGAATATTAATTTAAAGTATTTCTTACTCACTTGTTTATTTTTTTTATTGGGTCAAACCGGAATATGGTTCCAACTAAACGCACAATTTATGTGGGATTGGGCTAAAAGAAATACATTATTTATGTCTTTTGTAGGTGTACCTTTTACATATCTTTTTATATTGGCAACAGGTTATGGTGAAAAAGCATTCATGGGTTTAATGTGGCCACAAAGATTTTTGGGATTTTCAATTGGAATTGTAATGTACGCGATTTTAACATATTTATTTCTAAATCAAGGGATGTCAGCAAAAACATGGGCTAGTTTGACTTTGGCAGTTATGATTATTATAATTCAAGTAATATTTAAATAAGATGCCCTTGTAGCTCAGCTGGATAGAGCAACGGTTTTCTAAACCGTAGGTCACAGGTTCGAGTCCTGTCGGGGGTACAAAATGAAATTTTGGAATAAAGACGAATGGCAAGGTAGGTCCAAAGAACAAGTGGAGTCCTATTATAGAAATATTGGTACGGTAGCAACAATTTCCGTTTTATCATTCTGTTTAATTAGTTTTATCATTTCAATATGGCACATCCTTTAATTCATGCAAAATCTTCAGCCAAAAAATTTGGTGGAAAATTTGAAGATTATATTCATTTACATGATTGGTTAGATGAAACAAAAGCATGGGTAGGACATTCAAATCATAGAATGTTTCGTCACCACTCAGAAGGCATTTTTGAGATGGAAAAAATATTTGGTAAATCATTTGTTAATAGTGAAGGTAAAACCGTCTACACGAGGTATGTTGGTGAACAACACGTAAAAGAAGATTGTTTTAATTATATCCCAACGGCAAAAGATTGGATAGATGCTTTACAGGCTGAAAAGAAACCAATGTGGATGTTAAGAACATTGGACCTCAAAGTAGATGATTGATATTTATTATTATGACCCCCAAACAAAAATCAATTTTTGAATTAATCAGTAAATACGCATCTTCTCGTGGTTGTGAGTATCTTGAGATGGATGTTGACCCTTGGAATTACACACCGTATAATGGTAGAAGTGTTGGATGTGGAACTGAAGAATATGAAAAAAAAGAAAAAATGCCATTTGATATAAGTGAACTAATCACTGAATATACTAATGAAAACCTTTCAGATGTTGATGATGAAAATTTGAGTGGATTAAATTTTAGATTGTATCCCAAAACAAGAACAGTTACTATTAGTGGAACTTATCAAGAAATTGTTGATGGGGGTTCAAGTGAAAGTGAAAAAAATAAAGAAGAGGATGAAAATCTAAAAGAGATTATGGAGTTTCTTGAATCAGAAGGTATATATCCATTTGCCGAAGTTGATTTTAGTGGTGGTGGAGATTCAGGGTATATTGATGATATGTTACACGTTTATGCGGGTGAAAAAGAAGAAAGAACGGTGGATAGTGTTCCAGGATTATCGGATTACTTATATGAAATGTTAAGTGAGTATGGCGGTTGGGAAATTAATGAAGGTTCTTTTGGAAATTTTACAATTGATACAAGAGCAGGTACAATTACATTAAAATTTACTTGGAATGAATATGCGTATGAAGATGTTGTCTTCCATCAAGAAGAGTTTTAACCAGTGTTGTTTTGTTCGTAAAAAATACTATAATTAAATTATGAATGTTTTAAACTCAAATATACCAAGCTTTAAAGGTTTGGTACGTAAATCTTATTTTACTAAAAACCAATCTGATTCTGAAACATACATAAACGTATATGTTTTTGGTCTCCAATCGTGTGGAGGTGTTATATTAACATTTCACGTTATGACTGATGACGGTATGGTTCGTAGTAGAGTTCCGATTTCTGAAATTTACACTAAAGTACCAACAAGTGATATACCATTTAATTTTAAACAACTTTGGGATTGTTTTTCAATTAATGTGTCTGTTATTGAGTATGATTTTTTGGCATTCCATAGAGCTCAAATTGTATTAAGAGATGGTACCAAAGTTTGGGGAACATATCTGTTTACTGTTGATTGGTTTAACAATCCTTATAGTGATGAACCATCTGATTATAAATGTGGACACATATTTGAGGGTGATGATGGATATTTGTTGTGTCAACCAAATAACAGAATATTTTGGAAAGATTCAAATTGGGTTACAAAAAAATTACCTGAAGATTTAAAACAATTCAAAGTGGATAGTGAATTACCATCTGTAGAAAATCAATCTGACAGATGGATTACCGAAGATTCCAATAGTTTTTATTACGATATTTCTTTGATACAAGAATAACTTTCATTATCTTTGTGTTATGAAAGTTATATTTTTGGACCACGATGGTGTTATATGTCTATCTGATAATTGGGGTAATCGTTTCAAAAAACAAAAAAGTTGGGGTAAACGTAAATTGTCTATGAGTCCTTTAAGTATGCCCGTTGAATATCGTTTTGATAATTTTGATGAGAAGGCTGTTAAAGTTCTTAATGAAATCTTAGAGGAAACAGGTGCCGAAATTGTTGTATCTTCAGATTGGAAACGTTGGGCGACAGTTGAAGAGATGGGAGAATATTACGAATCAAAAGGTATTATTAAAAAACCAATTGCCTTTACCGATTCTATCTTATATGATGATTATGATGATTTCCCATGGCATAACAAATCGGAGTTAGAACAAACTCGTAGTTTGGAGATTGCGCAATATATTGGTCAGAATCCTGTAATCACACATTGGGTGGCAATTGATGATTTGAATATGTCATTAACGGATGTGGACGATAAGACTTGGGGATTGAAGAACTTTGTATTAACACCCGAAAATAAAGAAGGGATTAAACAAACGGGCATAAAAGAAAAAGTATTGGAATATTTATTATAAAAATGGAAGACCAAGACATCATAGCGTACAAAAGTAGTTTTATCCCAAACATGAATATTAATTTGGTATTCAAAGAAAATCCAAATTATGGTGCAATGAGAAAAATTTTTGACCAATACGGTTATGGATTTCTTGCACCAGAATTTAAAACAATTTTTATTGACGGTGAAATATTTTTGGGTGATGATGGTTTAACTATGGATGACATGAAATTTATTGAAGCTCATGAAATCTCACATTTGTTATTGGGACACAACGGACCAAGGTCCGAAAAAGATGAAATTGAAGCTGATTTGGGAGCGTATATTTTATTGAAGAAAAATGATATGTCAACTGAAAGATTGGAAGATGAATTTGATTCAAGACATGGAATACCTTTTAATGAGGACTTATTGAATATTGTAAAAGACAGGTTATAATTAAAAAAATAATATGATTAACATTGAAGATTTAAAAGATTTTGACACTTGGAAAAAGTGGAAAAATGGTATGGTTGAATTGGGAGAACCTGAGTTTGAAACCAAGCCCGGTTTTATAGAAAAAAGAATCCAACAAATGATTCATATTGGCGCTGATGACAAATATCAACAATACAGTGAAGGGATGAGTGATGATGATATTACAAAATGGAAACAAGGGTTTGTAGTCGGAGCCAACTGGTTATTAAAAAATAAAAACGAAAAAAATATTTAACATATCAAGAAACTTTTGTATCTTTGTACCATATTTAATACTAAACACAATGAAACTCGTAAATAAACAAATCGTGAAACATGTCATTCAATTCTGTCAGAATTGGTATCTTCGCGTATTTTCAAGTTCGGGTGTTTTAAATTAACACATAGTAGCCTAAAAAAGGAAACCCGAACTCACAAGGTTCGGGTTTTTTTGTTTTTAAGTTCTTTGACGTATTGGTAACCAAAAATGGGGTAGTGGCAGATGAGGTCATTGCGCCGGACTGAAAATCCGAAGGAACAGGTTCGATACCTGTCTACCCCACAATACATTGGTGATTAGCTCAGTTGGTTAGAGCACTACGCTGATACCGTAGGGGTCACAGGTTCAAGTCCTGTATCACCAACCATAAATTACCCTTTCGTCTAACGGCAGGACGAGTGGTTTTGGTCCACTTAGTGGAGGTTCGAATCCTTCAGGGGTAACAATATGACCTTATAGCTCAATTGGCTAGAGCACCGTGCTTTTAACACGGGGGTTTCGGGTTCGAGTCCCGATGGGGTCACAATATCTTTCCTTAGCTCAGTTGGAAGAGCACTTGGCTTACATCCAAGATGTCGTTGGTTCAAATCCAACAGGAAAGACAAAAATGCCAGTATCGCATAGCGACAATTGCGGCGGATTGTAAACCCGCTCTCATTTGAGTTCGTAGGTTCGAGTCCTACTGCTGGCACAAAACTTATAATCCTCCAAAACTCACTTTTTTTACTAGATTTGGAGGATTATAGAATATAAGTCCATATGCCTGAGCGGTTCAAAGGGACAGTCTGCAAAACTGTTATTCGTTGGTTCGATTCCAACTATGGACTCTGTGACTGTAGTTCAGTGGTAGAGCATCGGCTTGTGGTGCCGAGTGTCGTGGGTTCGAATCCCATCAGTCACCCCAAATGGTTCCTTAGTTTAACTGGATAAAACATCTCGCTACGGACGAGAAGATGTGGGGGTTCGAGTCCCTCAGGAATCACAAATACGTAAGTGTGGTGTAATGGTAGCATAAAGGTCTCCAAAACTTTTGGCGGGGGTTCGAGCCCCTCCACTTGCGCAAAATACCAAAGTGGCGTAACGGTAGCCGCGTTTGTCTTAGAAACAAATGTCTTAAGGGCGTGTGGGTTCGACTCCCACCTTTGGTACACATTCCTCGGTAGCTCAGCGGTAGAGCATTCGGCTGTTAACCGAACGGTCCCTGGTTCGAATCCAGGTCGGGGAGCAAAGTATTTTTTGTAAAGTCAAATATCTGTTGTATATTTGTAGTATGGAAAAAGGATTTATATCATCTTCATACGCAATCAAAGGATATACTGAATCAAAAATTGCCAAATCTGAAAGCAACGATTGTGTTGTTAGGGCAATCGCATCAGCTTCGGATATGGATTATGATTCCGCTCACCAATTTGTTAAAGAAACTTTCAAGAGAAAAAATGGTAAAGGTACTTTTTTACTTGGTAC
>Ga0102863_1000380_pt1 | contig 11845 bp, 14 predicted proteins | sample Colrivmet1449A02_FD_78451 | JGI IMG/M metagenome (GOLD analysis project Ga0102863, IMG submission 78451) | Estuarine microbial communities from the Columbia River estuary - metaG 1449A-02 | ecosystem: Environmental > Aquatic > Marine > Intertidal zone > Estuary | place: USA: Columbia River...
GAAAAATCGATATAAATCCTCATGCCTTTTTGATTATTTTCATAGACATCATCTACCAAAACATTTTCAATTTCAGCTGTTTTTTGTCCCTAACCCCAACTGAAAGAAAAAGTGTAAAGCATAATAGAATTAATTTTGTTGGTAAATTCACCCTATTCATTCGATCTTTCATACTTACCCCATTTTTTGAATGGTTTCTAGTCTCCATTACACTTTTTAAATTTCTTTTTTGTTCCATAAAATTTCATTTATATTATTAATTTTTTCTTTGTTAACCTGCCAATTATATCTGTTATTTAAGTAAGTATCTACTGAATTTCTAACTATTTTCATTTAAAATTGCAACTCAAATATATGATACAATTTTCATACGAAGCACTGAATAGAAAATTTCTTTTAGCGGAAAAGAATTTATGAAGAATGAGAATTAGTTTCATTTAACACAAGAGCCAAATTTATAAATGTCAGCCCGAATCACTGCTCATAACAGCAAATAGCGGATGTTACATTGTCCAGCCGTGCTTTTGCAAATACTTTTGTTGTGCGTTTGTGCTTTTTTCTTATCATCAGGTGATTTTATTTTTGAAGTAATAGTAAAAAGGAACACCGGTAAACATAAGCCCCAGTCCTATTAATGACTGTAACGGATGAGTAGCAATGGTGTTTATAATTAGTGTCAATGAAAATAATATAATTATCACCTGTATTATAGGATAACCAAAAACTTTGCTACTTATCATCCCTTTTCGCTTCATTTTTATAAATGCAATGGCTAATAATCCATAAAAAAGAAAACCTGCAAATATTACCATATCTGTAAGTATATCAAAAGTTCCCGAAATCACTAAAACACAACTCCATACCATAGTGTACAAAAGAGCTATATGTGGCGTTTTATTTCTGATATGCACCTGGGCCACTTTTTTAAAAAAAAACTTCTCCTGTGCCATTCTAAAATAGATACGCGAATGGGAAAGAATAATAGCATTAAGCGATCCGAAAACACTTACCATTATTAAAATTATAATGAGGGTTTTTCCGATCTTTCCGAGTAAGGTATTAGCAACAACTGCCGCTCCTATTTCATTTTTATTTACTGCAGCAAGCTCATCCAACGATAACACCTTCATGTACACATAATTTACCATTACATACAATACTGTCGCAATAGTTACTCCAATTATAATGGCAAGAGGTACATTCTTTTTTGGATTTTTTACCTCACCTGTTATAAAGGATACATTAACCCAGCCATCGTATGCCCAAAGCACACTTAACATAGCCACAAAAAAAGCACTAAAAAAAGCAGTCCCATGCAACGGAGGAACAGATGATGCTATTATTTCCTGTTGTTGTGGTTGTACCGGAGATGAATAAAATAATCCAAGAAAAATTATAAGCAGAATGCCTAATATTTTAGCAGAAGTAAAGATATTATTTAGAGTTCCACTTTCTCTTACTCCCCTATAATTTATCCAGGTAAGTATCATGATAATAAGAATGGCTAATATTTTAATACCCGAATCAGCGAATGGATAAATAAAATTTGCAACCGAAATATGCTCCCATTGTTGTAGCGGATTTGGTAAAGGAATGAGCATATTTACAGTGTGAGAGAAAATAAATGCTAGAGCTGCTATTGAAGCGGTACCTATTATTGTAAAATCGGTCCAACCAAATAAAAAGGAGAAAAAATTTCCAAACGCAAGTCGAAGGTATTCATAAACACCACCCGATTCTTCGGTTAGAGACGCCAGGCCGACGATATTGATAGCTCCCAACATGGTAATAATTCCAGCCAAAGCCCATGCTATAAGTATCCATGACTCGGTTAAACCTGTTTGCGCCATGGGTATAATTTTTTTAAATACCCCTGAACCAATCATTATTCCCACAACCAGCAATGTAGCAGAAAATATTCCCAGTGCTCTTAGTAAAGTAGGTTTATGTTCAATTTTCATTTCTGGTATTTTTGTATTTTAAAGAGTAACTAAATTTATTCCAAAATTGCGAGTGCATAAGGCACAACGTTTTAAGCATTGGCGATTACGGAGAATAAAACTGTCAAGCAACCACAAAAGTTGATGCGAAGTAGAATGTCGCTTTAACCACTAAATCCGCCATATTCGCAAATGTGCTGTTAAGGGCTGGTTTAGAAATCAAGTATAACCGAATTATCGTTTTCTTTCTGCATGCTAATTTCTTCATCTCTATTGGATAACTTCACACTTACTAAAGCTATCTCACCTTCAATTTTAGATGATTTAATTGTTGCATTTCCAAACATTTCCTTTAAATCATTAAGATCTCTTTCCGAAAGCGACTTATTCACAATTCGTTCAAATTCACCAGCACTTTCTTGAGAAAAACAAAGGCTTAGACCTTCTATATCTTTTTCATTTGACGCATTAACCAAGGTGTTAAATGTAGCTTCTGGTGATGATCTATCATATTTTGCAACAGCGCTAGATTGTGTGGTATTATTATTATTATTATTATTATTATTATTATTATTATCTAATTTTGAAGACGGCTCACTGCTGTTTCCGCAACTAAACAATATAATTGTTACAAATAAAATTGCAATAAAATTTATCATTATTTTTTTCATTTTTTTTGAATTTAAGTTTTATTTCTACTCTTATGGATTTTCAGAATACTCCCTGTTTTTAGAGTGGGTTCTTGTCTCCACTTTTTTGTCTGTCACTTTAGGTGGTCAGCCTGCCTTGAAATATATGACTTTCTAATTTGCCCCTAACGTTTTGCGCATATCCGCCTTTTTTAATAGCGGTTATGGGCAGGTTATTTTTTAGTAAAACAAAATACCCAATCAGACGTAGATTTAGTAGAGCAAACTTTTTTTAGACGAATTTCTCCAACCTGCACGGCTTTCATAATCGACAAAAAATATTTTTAAATCGGCTCGGCTTTCATAGTCAACGAAAAATATTTTTTTGTCCGCACGGCTTTCGTAATCGACAAAAAACCACTTGCCGTCATTTTTTCCAGCTCGGCTTTCATAATCTACTTTGTAAACACAAAGGTCAGCTCGACTCTCGTAGTCTACTACAAATACTTTAACATCTGCTCGACTTTCGTAGTTTACTGTGTAAAATTTTTGTGCATTCGCAAGCGTAAACATGAGCAAAATTGTTGCTAAAATTAATAACTTTTTCATTTTTCTTTGTTTTTAAATTTTATTCCTACTCTTTTCGATTTTCAGATTACTCGCTGTTTTTAAAGTGGTTTTCTTGTCTCCACTTTATTTATCTGTCATTTTAGGTGGTCAGCCTGCCTATGAACCGCTATTTTAGTTTAAACTTGCACATAACGTTTTGCGGCTTTGCGTTCGAGCGGGATTTTTAGTACGCGCTTGATACGAAGAACAGATTTCAAATGTAGCAAAAAGCGTCAAACGAAGCACGAATCCTCGCCTGACGCAAAACCGCTGTTATGGGCTAGTTTACTCGTATTTTTCCATTTCGATGTTTGTAGCCTTCTCCATCGCTTCATCAGAAAGGGTATTCCATTTTCTATAATTTCCCTCATCACCAGCTTGTTGGTAAGCGGCCGAAACAATACCTGCGTGTACTGACGCATTAATGTAATCATTATTCCTCATGCACATCTCGTATTGCTTGATTTCATCCGAAGCAACCTCTCGTTCAACCCCACCTCCATAAAAATACCAAATACTAATTACTATTACGATAATTGAAATAATCATAGAAATAGTTTTTGTGTTTACAGGATTTTGACTTTGATTGCTGTTTTCCATTTTGGTTTTATTTTTAATTATTATTCCTACTCATAAGGCTAAGCGGATTCGCCCCGTTTTTTAAAGTTGGTTCTGGCCTCAACATTGTTTGGTTTTAACTACATTTATGTGTCAATTTTCCGCTTTTAAGAATATCCTCAGTCCAAATTGCCTTACTTTCGCATTTTGGGCAACAAAAATTATCCTTCCCAGATTTGTCACAATTTTCGCATGTTGGAATCCATTCAATTTTCTGAAGGCCGAACATTACTCTCCAATTGAAAGCTTGTTTTGCACTCTGTTTCATTGATTGTTTTGCCATATTTCCAAATCCGAGAATTTCGCCGCAGCCTATACATTTTACACTTACATCCATTGGTTTTATTTTAAAATGTCCTACTCGTTTGGCTTTTCAGATTATGCCCCGTTTTTTAAAGTGGGTTCTGGACTCCACTTTTTATTCGTAAATATAATTATTTATAATTTATATACATTTTTTTCACTTCTTAAACTTGCCCATAACGTTCCCAGGCTTTACGTCTGTTGCGGATTAAAGAAGCCGAAACTTTTGGTTTAGCACTGATTTCAAAGATACAAAACAAACTTTAAATTAAACCCAAAACCCGCAATAGCGTAAAACCTGTGTTACCTGCTGTATTTATTTTTTTAGAACTTCATTTCTATGATAGTCAAGATAATTTTCTCTTCCTTCTGTTGGTAAAAGAGAATAAGTTTTATCGTTTGAAATATTTAGTTTTGAACATGTCATTTTTGATAGCCAAGGTGAAATTATTATTTTTTTATCATTTGTAAAACTAATATATCCTCGATCGAATAGAAAATCATAAGTTGGTGTTAGCATAAAGCCATTTTTAGGATCAATTTTTTCATCATCATTTGATTTTACCCAAGGTTTTATATGGCTTGCAATTAATAATCTATCATCAGAAACAAGTGTAATTGGACAAAAAGGACATTGAGCAAGTAAGTTCTCGCGATATTTACCTTGTCCTTTTCTTGCTTTAATAAGATTGACTTTTACTTCTTCAGGAATATCTTCTTCATTTATTTTTTCTATTTCTTCTTTTTCAAAATCTAGAATTTCATATTCTCCAAAATAATCAACAAATGGTTTAAAATAATAAATAATGTTGTGTTCTTGAGTTTCTAATTTAAGAACAGATAGATAACTAATGTTTGGTAATGAAATCTCTCTAATTAACTTATAATTCTCGTCTTGAGTATTAACATAGACTCTTGGACCAGCAATTTGTGTATGGTCATAAATTGTAAATGGAAGAACTTCATCTAAAGCTTCAATTTTTGCTATTCTCTCATCCCAAAGAGCAGGTAAGTCATTTGGCTTTTGATAAGGCTGTTCAGGATTTTTATATTCAGATTTGCAGTCATTTAAATATTCCATCAAGTCTTTTCTTAATAGAAGACAATTGTTTGAAAAACCTCTTTGTCCAAAAAACTCTGCTGTTTCATCATTTTGATTTCCTACGTATAATTTGCCTTCACCATGAGCAGTGCCGATTTTGTTCGCTGTCAACACAAATGAATCTGCAACAGTTATTTTCTCTTTAGCATCAATAACGTTATATTTAGTACCTGAAATAATTATTTCCATTTTTCTATTTTGTGAATTTTGTTATGTCCATTTGTTTAAGTATTGCAATTAAAACATCAACTACTATACTATTGCCCGCTTGTCTGTACATTTGCGTATCACTAACAACTTGTTTAAAATCATCTCGAAAACCCATTAATCTCAAACATTCTTTAGGTGTCAATTTTCTAATTCTTCCCGAATGAGTAACGTAATTATCAACTCCAGAGCGATGCATTTTATGCATACTTTGTAGAAGTGGTCTTGCTACTTCTAAGTCTGTTTTTACTGAAGTTTTAAATGTTTTGGTTCCGGAACTTAAAACATAATCTCTTGTTTTTTCAGATAAGTAATACTTTTCTTCCACTTCATTTACATCAAAGACAAATTCATTGAATTTGCTTTCAATTTCTTCCTCAAAAACAAAATCTCCATGCCAATTAAATTGCTGATTTGCTTTTTGGCAAAGTGCAATTTCTCCATTTATTTGAGTATACCTTTTTGTTCTGTTTTTTGAGCTTGTTACAAATTTCACTCCTTTTTCTTTTAGATAGTATTTACTGTCTATGTAATCTTCCAAAAAGTCTTGCATTTTATGTTCTAAAGTGATTCCTTCAGGAAATTGAAAATGGACTGAATTGTCTTTGAAACCAACAACAAAAATTCTTTCTCTATGTTGTGGCATACCATAATTTTTTGCATTTAAAACTTGATAAAAATATTTATAACCCAATTCATCAAAAGTTGCTTTTATGGTTTCGAAAGTATTCCCATTATCGTGGTTTAGCAATCCTTTTACATTTTCAAATATGAAAACATTTGGTTGGCTTTCTTTAACTACTCTTGCAAATTCATAAAAAAGTGTTCCTCTTGTATCATCAAAGCCTTTACGTTTACCAACCATCGAAAATGATTGACATGGACTTCCGCCAACTAAAATATCCAACTTTCCTTTATATTTTTCCCCATCAATGTTACAAACGTCATTGTACCAATTTTCTTCTTTGATATTATAATTTGCAAAATAACTTTGCTTTGCAAAACTGTCAATATCACTTGCAAATTGAATTTTAGTTTTCAAATTCAATCTTTGAAAAGCATATTCTATTGCGCCAATTCCTGAAAACATTGTTCCAATTTTTATTGTTACGCTTGGATTTGAAAATTCTTTCTCTCTCCAATCTTGTAAAAACTTGAAACTTTCTTGCTTTTGAATTTGATAAGCAAGTTGTTCATTAACAATCTTTAGAACTTCTTTATATTCGGGATACTCTTTTAATTCATCAATGATTTTTGATGAATAATGATAATTTAAAAGTGTTTTTTTGTCTGTTTGTAATATTTCACAAAGATTTTCAAAATGTTCTAAACTCAACGTTCTTTCATTTTTTTCTACTTTGCCGAGTGTTGATTGGTCAATATCAATGTGTGATGCAACTTTTCTCAAAGGATAGCCTAATTCGCTTCTGCGTTGTTTAATGTATTCTCCAAAAGTAACTTCCATATTTTTATGTTTTTTTATTCGGACTGATTTTGTCCAAATTTATGGAATGTTTTTATGTAATCCAAATTTCGTTGTTTCCGAAGAATATAGCTGGTAACGTTTTGCAGATTTGCGATGGGCGGGATTTTCAGCACAAATGTTAATGCGAAGACCTGAACTTCCTGTAACCACAAAATTGTATGCGGAGCACGAAACCCCGCCTATTGCAAATGTGCTGTTAGCAGGCGTTTTTCTTTCGGTCAATTTCATCATTTATTACTTCGTATTTGTCACTTTATACAATGTGTAATATGCGTCAAAATAATCATTGTCTTTTGCATCTTTTGGCATAAACCTTAGGGTGTCAATTGTGATATTAAATTCTTGCGTCTCAAAACGGTATATTTTGTCTGACTTTCCATTTCTACTAGTCCATCTTGTCTTTGATGTGGAGTTTAAATAATAATGGTCATTTATTTTTCCCCATTTTCCATTGTCTTTAATTGAGCGCCCAGTATGATTCCACTCCGAATAATAGTATGTCGAGTCATTGTAAAGTTTAATAGTCACGCTTGAATAACCAAAGCGTCCACCTCGATATTCGTCAAACTGCTTTTTGTCTGTCTTTGCAGAACAAAGAATAACTGTCAAAAAAACAGTCAATGTATATTTGTATAATCGTTTCATAAAATGCCTGCTAACGGTTTGCGTGTAGGCGCATACCCCTGGGTTGCGCTTACACGCTGTTAAGGGCTGGCTTATTTTATCTCGATAAGTAAATAAATCCATGGCTAATTTTTCCTGACGTAGTTTTAATTTTATAATAATAAACTCCATCTACCAAATCTTTGCCTGATGTATTCTTTCCTTCCCAATTATTTTGGTAATTTGATGAAGAGAAAACGGTATTTCCCCAACGGTTTAGAATAATTAATTCAGTGTTTTCTGGCAGGTTTTCGATTTCAAAGAGGTCGTTCAGGCCATCCGAATTTGGTGTAATAACATTGGGAATAGTAAAATCGAAATTACAATCCTCCAAATTAATTTCATTTAGAGAAGCATTATCTAATACAAAATAAGGTTCAAAAGTATAACCATTTGAATCTAAGAATGTGAAGTCGTTTGGAGGAGAACATGGGCCGCCAATCATGATCGATTGAATCGAATTTAAAGCGGTGAATTGTATATTGATTGTTTTCCAAGTTCCATCAGCCTGATAGGAGGCATGGCCAAGTTCAACCCAATCTGCGGATATGGTGGGACAAGTAGCTGTTTGTATAGCCGATTGCGTGCAAATGGAGCTGCCGAAAAGGGTAATATCTACGGGTCCAAACCAAATGTTAGTTAACGCATTTCCAAAAGATGACATTCCTAATCCATTCAAGTTCAATTGTAGGTTATATGAATTTCCAGGTTGTAAGGGTTGAGTCAAACAGTTTTTCAAATATTCTATATAAATTCCGTCATCAATGTTCCCATCAAAACCAATCACATCAGGGTTATTTATAATGAAAAACCCTGCAGCAGCCTGTCCATTGGGCAATGGTGTAGGTATATTTGGCCAAAAAGCTCCAGGTGCATTGATGAAAAAATCCGATGAGGCCCATGTTCCTGCTTGCCAATGATTGACGCAATAAATTCCGTTTTCCCAAATAACATTTGTATCTACTACTTGGGAAAATTGAGTTGGCAAGCAATTGTATTCTTCAAAGGAAGGGTTTGGTAAAAAATTAATCCCAAAGGTTTCCGTAGAGATATTTATGCAATCGCAATCTAAATTGTCGTTAAGATCAATCAATCCATCGTTATCATCATCCAATCCATTACTGCACACTTCTTGGGCTGAGGCATTCAATGTTAGGAAAAGAATAATTACTAATTGTTTCATATTGATTTTTTGTGGTCTTCGAGCTTGCCTTTAACGTTTTCGGGCTTGGCGAAGGTGGCGGTTTTACCACAAAACTTCATACGAAGCACACACTTCAAATTTACGAAAAACTGTCATACGAAGCACTGAACCGCCACTTTTGCCAAACCGCTGTTATGCGGTCGGCTTTTTCTCTCTTTTATTCTTAAAGCATTTCTTAACCAAAGTCAATGAATTTGGTTGCTATATACTCGACCTTTGTCGAAACATTTTAAAACAAAAAAATCATGAACAAACATTCAGATCGTTTCTTTGGAATATTCTTTATTCTTTCATTTGTGTCCTATGGAACTGGTATAGGGCTAATGGAAACTTTACATAATAGCCAATTAGAACCATTTCAAGTTATAGAAAATAAAGCAGTTTTGGTTATAGGTGCGATTTTAATTGCCATTATTCATACATTATTTAACATTGGGTTGCTAATTATTATGTTTAATGTTCTTAAATCTATAAACAAAAGTCTTTCAATTTTTTATTTGGTTTTAGGTTCTTTTGGAACGCTTTTACTTGCATTAGGAGCAGTTTTTCTTTTATTGCCTATTTCAATAAGTGAAACTATAGTTCAAACAAACCAATATAATTCTTCATTATTCTCTATGGTTTTAAAAATATCTACAAATGTAAATTTTTACTCGTATCAACTTGGTATGATACTTTGGGGTTTTGGTGGATTGATTTTTTGTAATCTGCTTTATAAATCTAAACTTGTTCCCATTTTGTTTCCGGTATACGGTTATGTGGGATACTTAATTTTTATCGTTGGTTGTGGATTAGAATTATTTGGACAGCCATATGGGGTACAATTATCTGTCCCTGGTGGATTATTTGAATTCGGATTGAGCATTTGGTTAATCGCAAGAGGTTTTAATAAGCGTGAAATTATTGACAAAGTCATAGTTTAGTAGCTATTCTCTTTCTAATTCTGCTCAATGATTCAGGCTTAACACCAATATAACTTGCCATATGATATTGCGAAACTCTTTGAAATAAGTCAGGTCGTGATTTCAATAGTTTTAAATATCTCTGTTCAGGAGTGTCGGTATGGTAAGAGGTCATTAGTTGTTGTTGCTCAGCAAAAGATTTTTCAACCACAACTCTGGCTAAAGTTTCAAATCGAGGAAACTTCTTAAATAATTCCTGAGCCCTTTGTTCGTTGCCGACAACTAATGAAGTTTCTTCCATACAAACCAAATTATGAAATGATAGTGTGTTTTGTGTTAATCCTGTCAATGAAACAACCCATTGTCCCTCGGTAAAGAAATTCGTTGTTTTTTCCTCTCCGTCAATTACGCAATACTGCCTGAGGCATCCTTCTAGAATAAAATAAGTGTCAATTGAAGGTTGTCCTTCCTTAATTAAAAAAGTGTCTTTCTTGAGGCTTTTTACTACCATTCCATCTTCCAATGCTTTTGCTTCGTCTTGGTTAAGAGTAGTAATTTGAGAAAAGTATTTTACGATTTTATTTTCCATGAATGGTCTGTCTTTTAAGCTGCCGCATAACGTTTTCGGGCTTGGCGAAGGTGGCGATTTTCACCACAAATGTTGATACGGAGAACCAAACTTTGATTAACCACAAATGTGTCTGCGGAGCTCTGAACCGCCACTTTTGCCAAACCCGTGTTATGCCTTCGTTGTTCATTTTTGTCGTTACATTTTGTCATAAATTGGTCTCGGTATTCGCTTTAATATTGTCGCAATTAGTCGCCAGCGTTTTGTAACATAAGCAACCTTTTTTTTGCTAATAATTGCTTTGTAAATTTGTCTAACCGTTTTTTCAACAGGCATTACCCAAAATAAACCTTCGCCTTTTGCCATTTCTGTATCAACAAGTCCTGGTCGAATGTCTGTTACAAAAATCGGTTCTTTAAGTTTTGTTGCTTTCTGTCTCAGCCCTTCTAAATAATTTATTTGATAGGCTTTTGTCGCATTGTATGCAGGTGCGTTTCTGCTACCACGAAGTCCGCCAATAGAACTTATTGCTGCTAAATGTCCTGATTTTTGTTTTTCAAAATAGTTAAAAGTCCAATCTGCAACACAAGTAAAACCTAATACATTCGTGTCAATTGTCCGCTTTTCTATTTCAAAATCTAGGCTTTCATTTATGTCGCCAATGCCCGCACTAATAATTAATAAATCAAGTCCGCCAAGTTCTGTCGTAAGTTCATCTAATTTCTGTCCAACAACATTTGTGTCATTGATGTCAAATGATCTTATATAAAAATTTGGATTCTCGTTTTTTAATTCATTTAGCAATTCAACACGTCTTCCTGTCAAGCCAATTTTATAATTGTTGTCAGCCAAAAGTTTTGCAAGTCCTTTACCTATTCCAGATGTCGCCCCAATTATTATAGCTTTCTTCATTCTTAATTTTTGTCTGTTTTTTGTGTCGCCCTACAATGAGGCATAACGTTTTGCAAATAGACGTAGGCGGGCTTTCGAAGCTTCCTGTGTCTATACCCGCAAAAGGTTATTTAAAGATAAATGTTTATTAGCGAGGTGCAAAATAAAAATGCGCTTCAGCGCACCTTAATTTGTCACCGAGCGATGACCGAGTCCGCCCGCTTACGTTTATTTGCTGTTATAAGCAGAGGTTCTTTCTGTCACCTCGTATATTCTCATTCTGTCTGTTTTATTTGTTCTTATTTTGTCTGAATATTATGAATTCGTTTATAAAGTGTGATATAAACGTGAATGTCAAAATTAATAATATAATGGTGACGTAAGAGCTTTGGTTAATACCGAAAAAAGCAATGCTCCAAATGATAATTATCCATTGAGCAAAGTAAATGTTTGTTACTCCATTGCTCCACTTAAAAAGTAAGTCAAAAAACTTGTTATGAGGAACTTTGTCTAGAATTAATTTATTAATGTAAAGCCAAAAGATTACAAAGCCACACATAAATAGCATTGCACCTTGTCGACTGTGATAGTAGTCGTTGAAATGATATTCAGCGTTATTATATGAAATGACAACTCCAATTAGTAAAACCAAAATGCCACCTATACCAAAGTGCTTAAAAGTTCTATTTTGGTCATTCGCATTTTTCATAGTATCGCCAAGAA
>Ga0102863_1000382_pt1 | contig 11734 bp, 10 predicted proteins | sample Colrivmet1449A02_FD_78451 | JGI IMG/M metagenome (GOLD analysis project Ga0102863, IMG submission 78451) | Estuarine microbial communities from the Columbia River estuary - metaG 1449A-02 | ecosystem: Environmental > Aquatic > Marine > Intertidal zone > Estuary | place: USA: Columbia River...
AATGGAAATTCGAATTCAATATCGACTGCAGCATTTGCATAATGGGCAAGTTTGGCATGATCATGGTAACGATATTTTAAATTGGAAGTTCCTAAAGCCAAATGCCATTTTAGTCGGGCTTCTTTCCAATAAGCATACCATTGCATTTCGGTTCCAGGTCTAACAAAGAATTGCATTTCCATTTGTTCAAATTCGCGCATGCGCATAATAAACTGTCTGGCAATTACTTCATTTCTAAAGGCTTTGCCAATTTGCGCAATACCAAATGGAATTTTCATTCTACCGGTTTTTTGCACATTTAAAAAATTGACAAAAATTCCTTGTGCGGTTTCTGGTCTTAAATACACGGCATCTGCTTCTTCTGCTATTGAACCAAATTGGGTACTAAACATTAAATTAAATTGTCTTACGTCGGTCCAGTTTACGGTACCAGAAATAGGACATTTAATTTGATGATCTATAATTAATTGTCGAAGTGTAACAAGATCGTCGGCTGCAAGTGCAGTATCCATTGCGTTTTGTAAGGCTGTTGCTTTTGATGTATCGCCTTCGTTTTCGTATGCAGTAATTTTATCTTCAATTAAATTATCTGCACGGTATCTTTTGTTAGAATCTTTATTGTCAATCATTGGATCGTTAAATCCGTCTACGTGCCCCGATGCTTTCCATATTTTTGGATGCATAAAAATAGCGGCATCTAGGCCTACAATATTCTCGTGCATTTGAACCATCGATTTCCACCAATAGGTTTTAATGTTGTTTTTTAATTCTACCCCTAATTGTCCGTAATCGTAAACAGCACTTAAGCCATCATATATTTCGCTCGATGGAAATACGAAGCCGTATTCTTTAGCGTGCGAGGTAACATTTTTAAATAAATCTTCTTTCATCATACTCATGTTGCAAAGATAAGGGAATGCGCGAATTTTGAAAGGAATAAAGGGCTTTAATGCCCCATTTTGCTAAAAAATCATTTTTTTTAGATAATCTTGCATATTGGCCATTTTTAGTAAATTCGCTTTCCACTAAAATGGCTTTGTTTCAAAATTAAAATAAATAGGTGTGTCGGTAATCGTAAATCAATTAACAAAAGTATATGGAACGCAAATAGCGGTAAATCATATATCGTTTACTGCGGAGCCAGGTAAAATTGTTGGATTCTTGGGCCCCAATGGCGCTGGAAAATCAACCACCATGAAAATGATCACGGGTTTTATTCCACCAAGTGATGGCACAGCTAGCGTTTGTGGCTTTGATATCAACACCCATTCCATGGATGTGCGTAAATGTTTAGGTTATTTGCCAGAAAATAATCCTTTATACCTCGACATGTATGTAAAAGAATTTTTGGCATTTGTTGCAGGTCTTCAACAGCTCAACAATGTCGAATCTCGTATCAAAGAAATGATCGAGCAAACAGGTTTAGAAAGAGAGCAATACAAGAAAATTTCGCAATTATCAAAAGGATACCGTCAGCGTGTAGGCCTTGCGCAGGCCATGTTGCACGACCCAAAAGTTTTGATATTAGACGAACCTACAACAGGTTTAGATCCAAATCAATTAGTCGAAATTAGAAAACTGATTAAACAATTAGGAAAAGAAAAAACAGTCATACTTTCTACTCATATTATGCAAGAAGTAGAGGCCGTGTGTGATCAAGTGGTTATTATTAATAAAGGTTTAATTGTGGCCAATGATGAAACAAAAAACTTACAAGCGGCTGCTTTGCAACAAGTAACATATGTGGTAGAATTTGATCAAGTGATACAAAAGCAAGATTTATTAAAAATCGAGGGCGTAATTGCTGCGCAAGGTTTAGCAGATAAGTCTTGGGTATTACAAACCAATACTTTAGTAGACGTGCGAAAAAACATTTTCGACTTTGCGGTTAAAAATAATTTAGTGTTATTGAGTATTCAAAAAGAGGAAGAAAAGTTGGAAGATATTTTTAGAAAATTGACCGCAAATTAAAGCTAGCATAAGATGTATACGATATTTAAAAAAGAGATTGCAGCCTTCTTAAGTTCTTTAATTGCCTATATCGCAATTGTGATATTTTTGATTGTATTAGGCTTATTTGTATGGGTGTTCCCAGATACAAGTGTATTAAACTATGGCTTTTCTACGCTTGATAGTTTATTCAATATTGCGCCTTGGGTGTTTATGTTTTTAATTCCAGCCATTACGATGCGTTCATTTTCTGAAGAAAACAAAACAGGTACCATTGAATTATTAACCACTAGACCAATAACAGACATTCAAATTATTTTAGGAAAATATTTTGCCGGTTTAGTGCTTGTATTTTTTGCCATATTACCCACGCTAATTTATTATTTTTCTATTTATCAACTTGGAAGTGTTAAAGGAAATATTGATTCGGGTGCGGTAATAGGCTCTTATATTGGTTTGTTATTTTTGGGCGCTTGTTTTGTAGCTGTTGGTATTTTTTGTTCGGCAATGAGCGATAATCAAATTGTTGCTTTTATCATAGCGGTATTTCTTTGTTTTATTGCTTATTCAGGATTCGAATCTTTTAGTCAATTAGATTTATTTGGTAGAGTAGACGATTTTGTAGCAAAATTAGGCATTAGCAACCATTATTTATCGATTAGCAGGGGCATCATGGATTCAAGAGATGTGATTTATTTTATGAGTTTTATTATCCTATTTATATTAGGAACAAAAACTAAATTAGCAAGTAGAAAGTGGTAGCCAAGCAATCAAATACTCAAAAGCGTTCGTTAAAAAGCCAGGCTTTTTTTGAATTAGGCATTTTCTTTGCGGGTATTATCTTAATCAATATGATTGCCGGATTTTTATTTTTCCGAGTTGATTTTACCAAAGAGCAAAGATTCACTTTATCTAATGCAAGTAAAAAATTAGTCGGTAATTTACAAGATGTAGTTTATGTAAAAGTATATTTAGACGGAGATTTTCCGGCTGGTTTTAAACGCTTAAGTAATGCTACCAAAGAAACCTTAGACGACCTAAGAGCTTATGCGGGTGGCAATTTAGAATACGAATTTATCAATCCTACCGCAGATCCCGATTTAAAAGTAAGAGACGAAATTCTACAGCAATTACTTAAAAAAGGACTTACCCCAATTAACGTACAAGTAAGCGACGAAAACGGATCGAGACAACAAATTGTGGTGCCAGGTGCCATAGTTTCTTATCGTGGAAAAGAAATTGCCATTCCCTTATTGCAAAGTAATACGGTGGCCAGCTCTGCCGATGAAGTGCTGAATAATTCTGTAATGAATCTAGAATTTCAATTGGTGAGTGCGATTAAAAAAGCAAGCAGCCTGCAAAGGCCTAAAATTGCTTTTATCTATGGGCATGGAGAACTTGATACTATACAAACAGCAGATGTTATTAAATCATTGCGTGCATCTTACCAAGTAGATTTTCTTTATTTACCCGCAACGGCACCTAAAGATTTACTGGATTACAAAACACTTATTATTGCTAAGCCACAGCGTGCTTTCAATGAAGGCGAAAAATTTAATATCGATCAATATATTATGGAAGGTGGCCGGGTGTTGTGGCTGATCGAAAACTTAATGGCCGATATGGATAGTTTAGGTCCCGATGCAAGTTTAATGACGAGTACTTTCAATTTAAATTTAGAAGATCAGTTATTTACCTATGGTGCAAGAATAAACAATGATTTAATTCAAGATGTACAATGTGCACCTATTCCTGTAGTTACCGGAAATGTGGGTTCGCAAACACAATCAGATTTAATGCCTTGGTTATTTTATCCCATTTTTATTCCAAACTCTTTGCATCCAGTGGTAAAAAACTTAGATGGGGTGAGGTCAGAATTTGCCAATACCATTGATAGTATCCAAGTAGCGGGTGTTACTAAAACCGCTTTATTACAAAGTTCAAAATATACTAAAGTGTTGAACGCACCGGTAAGGGTTTCGCTGAATATGTTGTCTATAGAACCTAATCCACTTCAATTCAATAAGTCTAGCATGATGGCTGCTATTGCCTTAGAAGGTAAATTCAATTCGCTTTACAGAAACAGATTGCTGAGTCAAAATGATTCTGCTCAATATTTAACACAAAGTAAAGCGACTCGAATGATTGTTGTTTCGGATGGTGATATCATTAAAAATTATGTTTCTAAAAAAGATAGCGCGGCATATCCTTTAGGTTATGATCGATTTACTAAACAAACATTTGCAAATAAAAATTTTATTTTAAATGCCGTAGATTATTTAGCAGATGATGATAATATTATTGAAGCTAGAACTAAAGAAGTAAAACTGAGAACACTCGATAAAGGAAAAATTAAAAAACAAAAATTAAATTGGCAAATCTTCAATATCCTTTTGCCTAATTTATTAATTGTTATTATGGGAATCGTGTTGTTCTACAGTAGAAAAAGAAAATATACTCGTTAATAAATTTGCGATGAAAAAAAATGTCATCTATCTTGTCATACTTGCTCTGCTTGCCTTTGCGGTTATTTACTTATTTAAATTTAAAGGTGATCGCTCTAGTATTGCTTCGCAATTAAAAGATTTTGCCATTGCAGATACGGCAGAAATTTCTCGAGTGGTGATCACCGATAAGCAAGGAAAAATACTGGTTTTGAAAAAAGAAAAATCGGGATGGTTTGTTAACGATACAATTCCAGCGCGTAAAGATATTGTGCAAGTACTTTTAGAAACTTTAAAACGAATAGAAGTTAAATCACCAGTGAATAAACCCATGCGCGAAAATGTCATGAAACAATTGTCGACAGGCGCCATAAAAGTGCAGGTTTATAATAACGATGATTTGCAAAAAAGTTTTTTTGTGGGCGGTCCAACAATGGATGGTACAGGCACATTCATGATCTTAGCCGATGCCGACGAGCCATTAATTACGCATATTCCAGGCTTCGATGGTTACCTAACTGTTCGTTTCAATACCAATGCAGAAATATGGAGAGATCGAGAAATATTTAGGTATCATCCAAGTTTTATCGATGCCATTGAAGTACAATATCCAACAAGCCCAGCCGAATCTTTTGTATTAAAAGTTGCAAACAAAGATCAGGTAAGTATCGCAAATGGAAAAGGAGAAATGGTAAAAGGCAATGTCAATGCAGACTTTCTTCATAGCTATTTAGAGACCTATATGAATATCCAATACGAAAATATTATTCAGTTGGCACCAAGCACACGCGATTCGGTTTTAGTGCCTCAGAATTTATTAGCAACTATTACCGTTGTAAATAAAGAAGGCGCCCAAAAATCAATTCAGATTTATAAGCGGTATTGGAATGGAAGGGCTTTTGTAAACAAGGGTACCGAAGTGGAGTTTGATCAAGACAGGGTGTTTGTAGTAATCAATCAAAAAGTAGTAGCCAATGGGCAGTATCGAACTTTCAATAAATTAATTGTTCGTTACCAAGATTTTACCAATCCCCCCATTCAACCTAAAAACTAAGTATGCTAGCTTAAATCTATTATTTAATACTTTATGAGCTTTTTCACGGCTTTTGAGCTTTAAATTCGCCCAAAAAATTAAATTAATGTGTTATATTTGTTTCAAACAAAATTAAACGCGTCAAATGAAATTTATCGTTTCTTCTTCAGCATTGTTAAAGCAGTTGCAAGCAATTAGCGGAGCATTGAGTAGCAATACCGTATTGCCTATTTTAGAAAATTTTTTATTCGAAATTAATTCGGGTGTCTTAACTATTTCTGCAACAGATTTACAAACCACCATGAATACTACTTTGGCAGTAGAAGCTAAAGAAAATGGTAAAATTGCAGTTCCATCTAAAATTCTTTTAGACACTTTAAAAACATTAGCAGATCAACCTGTTATTTTTAGCATCAACGACGAAAATTTCGGAATTGAAATGAGTGCCGGTGATGGAAAGTATAAATTAAGCGGAGAAAATGGCGAAGATTTTCCTAAAATTCCTAAAGTTGAAAATGCCGCGGCATTGGTTATTACTGCATCAACATTGTCAGAGGCCATTAGCAAAACATTATTTGCCGTAAGCACCGACGAATTAAGACCAGCCATGACAGGCGTGTATTGTCAAATGTCTTCAGAGAATATCACTTTTGTGGCAACAGATGCACACAAATTGGTTCGTTATAGAAGAAGAGATGCGCATGCAGATGTAACCAGTTCTTTTATTCTTCCAAAAAAAGCATTGAATTTATTGAAGTCATCATTGCCAACCGAAGATGTAAGTGTCAATATAGAATATAACGCAACCAATGCATTTTTCTCTTTCAATAATATCAATTTAATTTGTCGTTTAATCGACGAAAAATACCCAGATTACGAAGCCGTTATACCGGTAAATAATCCAAATAAATTAACCATTGATCGTTCGTTATTTTTATCATGTTTGCGTCGTGTTTCTATTTATTCAAATAAAACAACGCATCAAGTTCGTTTAAAAATAACAGGTTCTGAATTGCAAATTTCTGCAGAAGATCTAGACTTTGCAAACGAAGCATTTGAACGTTTAAGTTGTCAATACGAAGGCGAAGATATCGAGATTGGTTTCAATGCAAGATTCTTGGTAGAAATGTTAGCTAACTTAGAAACAGAAGAGGTTGCTTTAGAAATGTCAACTCCAAATAGAGCAGGTATTTTATTCCCAGTTAATGCAGATAATAACGAAGATGTATTGATGTTGGTAATGCCTGTAATGCTTAATACTTACGCATAATCAATTACAAGATAACATAAAAAAGGGGCTGAATTTTCAGCCCCTTTTTTTATTCTACTCTGCCCAGTGCCTTACCATTTTGGTAGGCGTTTTCTTCTGCTATTACTTGCGCTTGTTCGGCTTTTGTTTGAGTTTGATTGAGGAGTTTTTTCATATTGGGTTGTCCTGCATTTACCCATGCAGTATACCAATAACTACCAACCATTAATATTGCGGTACGCATTCTGCGTTCTACCATGCCATCTAATTTATCGTGATAGGCTTTAGCGAATTCGTATGAATAGACTTGTGCATTTTTCTTACCTTTTTGTTCGTAACTATATTTTTTGTCGGCTGGGAAAGTAGCACTCAATTCCTTTTCAAAAATCAATACAGAATCCATTGCGGCAAAACTTCCTTTGACTAAATCAAAAGAGGTTTTGAGTGGGTCGTCTAGGTATCTTGCTTTGCCCACAAAAAAATTATAGTCGTTTGCAAATAATTCTGGTAACCTAGATTCCCAAAATCCATGTATCCCTTTTTGTCCTGATAATTGCCCGTCGTAGTTTTCGGTACTATGCAAGGGTACGCATGCATCCGAAATATAATGTCCTAAATCTGCTGAATAAAAAACAATTTTAGCAGAATCTCTTTCTCTCATTGCTTTTGTAAGCTCTGCTAAACGCATTTGTATGCGCCAAGGAACTGTTCCGTATGCGTTCAGGGTATCTTCACTGTATTTTGCTACCGCCTCTTTCCAGCGCATTGGAATGCTATCAAACGGGCTTTTACCATAGTGGTCGGCATCTAAGTAATGTCTGGGTGCTTCTTCTTTGTCGGTATACCTTCTTTTGTCTGGTCCAACGGCCATTTCGGTAATGGCGTTGATATTGCTCTTATAAAAGCCCATCATTTCTTTAGGCAAAGTAAAAACAGCTAAACGATTTATTCTTTTGTGGGCAAAAAAGCCCCAAGAAAATAAGTTTGCACTGATTAAAAGTGCTGCTACAAGTATTAAAAAGGCGTATTTTTTCATAATTTCTATCGTAAAGGTATAAATATTCAATCATTTTTGCTGATAATGTTTGGAATTTTGAATAACTGGCGTATATTTGCATTCCTTTTGAAATAGAATAGAATAAGAGAAAAATGGCAAATCATAAATCATCGATTAAAAGAATTAGAGCAAACGCTACTAAAAGACTTAGAAACAGATACCAAGCAAAATCTACCAGAAATGCGGTAAAAAAATTGCGTGGTACTTCTAGCAAAGCTGAGGCATCAGAGTTATTAAAGAAAGTAACTTCTATGATTGATCGCTTAGCTAAGAAAAACGTTATTCATAAGAATAAAGCGGCTAACAACAAGTCTAAATTAACGAAATTCGTTAATAACTTAAAGTAGTCTATTAAGATATACGCATTAAAAATCCTGCACTTATACGGTGCGGGATTTTTTATTTTAAGCCTATCTTATGCCTTGTTAAAGCGGATGAAAAATGGGGATAAAGCAATGGTCTGTGCAAGACATGCCAAGGGAAAAGTTGATCAAGAATGGTAAAGGCACTTTAACAGATGCCGAATTAATAGCTATTTTATTGGTATCGGGTAATAAAAAAGAGTCTGCATTTTCGCTGGCCAATAGTCTGTTAATTGCAGTTGGACATAATTTAACCAGTCTTGCAAAATTATCTTTCAACGAATTAAAATCTTTTAATGGCATTGGCGATGCCAAAGCAATAGCTGTAATTGCTGCATTTGAATTGGCCAGTCGCAAATTAGCGATTCCTGTTAGCCAGGTTAGGGCAATCAATTCCAGTGAAGATGCCTATCAAGAATTGCGTATTCACTTTTACGAGCTAGCACACGAAGAATTTTGGGTCTTGTATTTAAACAGGGCAAATAAAGTCATCGAAAAAAAGTTTCATAGCAAAGGCGGAATTTCTGGAACGGTGGCCGATATCCGCATTATTTTAAAAGGGGCAATTTTACATTCAGCCTCTAATATAATTGTTGCACATAATCACCCCTCAGGTAAACTAGACCCAAGCGTGCAAGACCTCAACCTTACCCGTAAATTAAAAGAATCGGCAGCGTTAATGGATATTCAGCTAATCGATCATTTAATTATTTACAACGAACAGTTTTTTAGTTTTGCCGACCAAGGCAAGCTATAAGTACTATAAAAAATCCTTCCTTTTGTATACATTTGTACTGTTTGAAAAATAGGTTTCCTTATCAATAGTATTATATAAATGAAGATTTCTTATCAGTGGCTTAAAGATTTTATTGATATCAATCATTCTCCGCAAGAGTTGAGTGTTTTTTTAACCGATGTTGGCTTAGAAGTAGAAAGCTTAGAAAAAGTAGAATCTATTAAAGGCGGTTTAGAAGGATTAGTGGTGGGTAAGGTAGTCGAAAGAATTCAACATCCTAATGCAGACCGTTTGAGTATTACCAAAGTAGATGTGGGTGGTCCAGATTTATTACAAATTGTTTGTGGTGCGTCAAATGTTGCCGCAGATCAAAAAGTAATTGTGGCTATGGTAGGTTGTACGGTTTATCCATTAACTGGCGAACCATTTAAAATTAGCAAATCAAAAATTAGAGGAGAAGTTTCTGAAGGAATGATTTGTGCAGAAGATGAAATTGGAATTGGAAATTCGCACGAGGGTATTTTAGTGCTTCCGGCAGAAGTGCCAGTAGGAAAGTTAGCCAAAGATTATTTTCAAATTGAAGCAGATTACGTTTTTGAAATTGGCTTAACACCCAACCGAGCCGATGCAGCATCGCACTTAGGCGTGGCAAGAGATTTAGCTGCTATCTTAAAAACAAATTTAAAAACACAAGCATCTTCTTCTTTGAAGGTAAGTGCAAATAATGGACTTGCCATTCAAGTGCAAGCTCCGGCGGCGTGTAAAAGATATACCGGAATTTATTTATCAAATATTAAAGTAGCAGATTCTCCCGACTGGTTAAAAAATAAATTACAAATGATCGGCTTAAAGCCAATCAACAATGTGGTAGACATTACCAATTATGTTTGTCATAGTTTGGGTCAACCAATGCATGCATTTGATTTTGCTAAAGTGCAAGGTGCGCAAATCAATGTAAGGAATGCAAAAGAAGGAGAGCAGCTAGTAACGCTCGATGGCATTACCCGAAAATTATTAACTACAGATTTAATCATCGCAGATGCGCAAGTGCCTATGTGTTTAGCTGGTGTAATGGGTGGGCTAAATGCTTGTGTAGATGTAAACACGCAAAGTATCTTTTTAGAATCAGCTTATTTTGATGCGGTTAGTGTTAGAAAATCTGCTAAGGTTCATAATTTAAAATCGGATAGTTCCTTCCGTTTCGAAAGAGGTACAGATCCTAATATGCCCATGATTGCCTTGTCTTATGCAGTTGCTTTATTAAAAGAAATTGCAGGGGCAACAATTACAGCAGATGCTTTTGATTTTTATCCTGAGCAAATAACACCTGTAAAAGTACAATTGTCTTATCTGCAAACTGCACGTTTAATTGGTAAAGAAATTCCAGCGGCTCGTATCAAAGAAATATTAACAGGTTTAGAGATTGCCATCGAAAAAGAAGAAGGCGATACTTTGCATTTGAGTATACCTACCGCTAAAGTAGATGTGACGCGTGCTTGCGATGTGATCGAAGAAATATTAAGAATTTACGGATTAAATAATATTGAAATGCCCACGCAATTGCGTTCTTCTTTATCGTTTAGCAATCAGCCCGACGAAGATGATTTGCAAAACATGGTGGCATCATTTCTTTGTGATAATGGCTATACCGAAATCATGTCTAATTCGCTTACTACGGCTGCGTATCAAGAGCAATACGACTTACAGAATACTGTTAAAATTTTAAATCCTTTAAGTAACGAATTAGCGGTTTTAAGAAACACCTTATATTTTTCAGGATTAGAAGCGGTTACTTATAATCAAAACAGAAGGCAAACAGATTTAAAAATGTTTGAGTTTGGTAGTTCGTATCATTTAAAAGAAAAAGGTTATAAAGAAATTCCGCACTTAACTTTATTCTTGACAGGAAATAAAACCGCCGAAAATTGGCACGAAAAACAAGAAAAAGTTTCGGCCTATACCATTAAATCTATAGTCGATAAATTATTTGATAGGTTGGGAATTGCAGCGCATGCCACAACAGATTTTTCTGATTCGGTTTTAGGTTCGGGTTTTCAATATTTAACAAAAAACAATAATGCTTTGGTTTTTGTAGGATTGGTTCAAAAATCGGTTTTGAAAAAGATGGATATTGACCAGCCTGTTTGGATTGCAGATTTTCAATGGAAAACCATTTTTGATGCGGTTAAAGCAAAAAAGGCAAATTTCGAAACCTTGGCAAAATTTCCATCGGTTAAGCGAGATTTGTCTATGTTAATCGATAAAGCCATTAAATTCGAAGATTTAAAGAAAATGGCATTGCAAACAGAAAAGCATTTGCTTAAAGAAGTAAGCGTGTTTGATGTGTTTGAAGGCGATAAATTACCAGCAGGCAAAAAGTCGTATGCGCTGAGTTTTGTACTTCAAGATGCCGAAAAAACACTTACAGACACAGAAATTGACAAAGTGATGGAAAAACTGATCAAGACTTTCGAAAAAGAGGCAGGAGCCGAAATTCGAAAAGCCTAATGTTTTTTTGTACCTTAGTACTCATTGAAGATAAAAGCGAAATAAAAGATTACTCCAAATGACAGCTTTACCGAAAGGCATAGAGACCATTGAACGAAAAGTAGATATGCTACTGGAGTATTGTGATGCTTTAAAAGAGCAAAACGAACTTTTATTAACAGAAAACGAACAATTTAAAAAAAGCGCAAATGAGCTTAAAACGCAGCTAAATGAGCTAGATGAGAAGCATAATATGCTGAAATTGGCCAAAACTGTAGCAGGTTCAGATGAAAAGACACTTGACATTAAAGCAAAAATTAACGATTTTGTGCGAGAAATAGATAAGTGCATAGCTATATTGAATAAATAAGTAATAGCGAAACATCAGAAAAAATGGGAGAAATCTCCATAAAAAT
>Ga0102863_1000384_pt1 | contig 11713 bp, 13 predicted proteins | sample Colrivmet1449A02_FD_78451 | JGI IMG/M metagenome (GOLD analysis project Ga0102863, IMG submission 78451) | Estuarine microbial communities from the Columbia River estuary - metaG 1449A-02 | ecosystem: Environmental > Aquatic > Marine > Intertidal zone > Estuary | place: USA: Columbia River...
ATATACAATCTAGCACACTCATATGCAGTACTACAACTTAAGCATGCTCACTACAAAATGCTCTCGTGCATGAACTCTATCATATATACAGAGGACTAGAAGACAATGTTAAATATGAATATTTAAGTGGAGACTGCACAGGGATAAGCGCTCGCGTCTATGATTTAACCCACCAAATATGGGGACACACTTAGTTAGATCGGGTTCCAAATGCTAGACTACAATTTCGGAAGTGATGAGGAAAGGGCCCAATTTGCGTTATAGAGCATCCTCCAAAGGTCTGTTGCATCGAGGGCGTCCTATCTATACATGAGACAACTGATAGACTATGACAATATGTTTTCTTATTCTAGGTAAACATACATTAAACTGTTGCAGAGTTAACAGAGGTACCTAGACACATTCTTTGAACAGGCTAAACTGTACACTAGAACGTTGAGTGATCTAACCGTAAAAAATGGTGATTAGAGTGCTATAACTACAATGAGAAGTTTGATAGATGTATAGATGAAATTCCTTTTGAGAGTAGTAGAAGGATCTTTATTATCCGAAGCATAAAAATAGTAGTTCTCAATAGAGATTGCGTATATAAGAGATGTAATGATTCCAGAATTATAGAAGTAGTAAAATCTTCTAGACTTGTTGCCTGGTAACGAATAATTGTTCATTCAGTAGATTACAACAATTATCTATTCAGAAAAAGAGCGTAATGAGAATGTGCGTGCGTATAAGTAGATGCTGGCTGATATATAGTTGAAGAACCCAGTTGACCAGGATTAATTTAAACATATAGAGAAACTAACAAAGTTGTACAAGGCAAACTTCATATAGTAAGGATTCGTTGGTACGTCTGCGGGCTTTTATGATCCGATATAGACAACGGGAGAACTTTTAAAGTTAATCGACATAACCAAAGATGTTATGTATTACAATATGGATAATGATGATGATCCTGACTCGTTCTTCTTAAAACAAATATATAAAGACATTAGGACTCATCCAGATAAGTTCACTCTTACGCATTATTAAAACACTCGACTCTTTGGTGAGCCTACCGAGGATTTTAACAAAAATAAGAAAATTTCCTTCGTTGGTAGAAGTGGAAAAAACCCTGATGAATTATATCTAAGGTTCTCTAACATGTCAGCAGACGCACAGCTGGTCTCATATATACAAGCGCAATTTTATAACGTCGGGATAAGCCTCATGGAGTAAGCGTTTGGTGGAACTGAATTAATGAACTAGTTATTGATTGGTAGTTAACCGTACGTTGCATTTGATATAGACCTCCTCAAAGATATAGATGAGAATATTATAGATCTAGTGGTCAAATAGTAAACTCTACATAGCTAATCATTAAGAGGACTGCTTGACTCGAACGTTGCATACGAATAGACAGTAAAGAACCTACTATCTGATCCTACGTTAAAGGTGACACCTAATAAAAAATTTGAGGAACTTGTGATTGGTAATTCAGGGAGTGGGAATGAGAAAGAGAACGAATAGCTTAAGATGATATAATACTCAATGATAAACATGCCACTTTACTGGAAGAGTTTGAAACTGCACGCTGATACGGATTTGTTGAACTAATCATATGCTTGATTCGAATAGTATGGACCTGAAAATCTTTCCGATGTGTGGAGTATTGTGCAATAGTCAATTATGAAGGGTGTAAATACGGGTCTTGAGCACTTTGGGTTAAGAAAACCTGCACTGTTTAGCTATAACAGGTATTATGGACTTACCGCACTTGATACTTCTTAGACATTCAATAGTAAGTATTAAGAAAATCTGTCAACAATTAACGTGAACGGTATTTGGTATCCGAACGGAGCAACGTACATACATAACGCGATGAACACATAGAATGATATATCTTTGCTTATTGACTAAGTGAAGACATAGTAAACACACTTAAATTCATACCTTGATATTATACAATCGAATCAAATCGATATGGATGCGTACAACACCTATGCTACGGCTTTGTTAGGTATTATCGGTCTTGGTGTAACTGTTAGTACGTTAGTGAAGGGGCGTAGGATCGCTAGATAAATCTAGTAGAAGCGCAGAACGAAGTAGATGTTGGATAAAGCATCTTTCATCGTAGAACAACAAGGCATAGTGGTGTACAACCAGACTTAAATGCCCGCTGCGAGTGATCTTGATAAAGTGTATGATTTAATGAGACGCGCTGTGACCGTTGACATTCAACAACGTTGGTAGGTGGATGATATAAAGCACACTATAGTCAACAACGTTATTACTAACTTCATCAAAGGTCTTATCAATGGAGTACTGAATAGACTGATTGGGTATTAACTAAACACGACTAACTCTAGAGAGAGACATTTCTCGGAAACTCTAACTGATATGAAGATCAAAACATTAGGAACTTATTATGAAAATACGAATGTTATGGATATATACAGATTCGCACAATAGGGATTAGACATGACACAATTTGCATCTAAAGCACCAAGCATGTTTTTCGATGTGTTGTATGAGTATGGTAAACGTAAAGATGTTACCACATTCTAAAAAAAGGTGTTTAATGAATTCACTGCCAGAATGAACGATAACTAAAAGAATGAGCTCTCAGATATGTTGAATTAGGGAGAACAAAGATTCGAGTAATTGTTGAAAGATTTGGAGAAGGCGTGGACGTTTAATGATTTTATTAACCTTTAGTATGTGTACGATACAATGCTAGAAGCCGAAGATTTACCTAAACCTGAAGTGTACATACATTATATGGGCGATATGTTGGAAGATACTTAGAAAGCGGCAGAGGATAACAAACGTATATAATATATAGACATAGAAGAATAAAAAAATCCTGTGGACTACTAAACTTTAAGAGCCGTTAAATAGCAACCACGTGGTGTTGTATAACAGTCCCGTTAAGGTGACAGAGTCATAAAAAATATATCACAAAGCCTTGATCAGTTGAATTAAGAGTCTTAGCAGCAGCAGTCGAGGGTGGATGATATACAATAACTATAAGCCGTGTCTGAGTAGAAGCCGAGTGTGAATGGTACACAATACCTATAAACTGAGATTGGTGATCAGGAGAAAAGGTAAATAGGGTAAGAAGCTGACTAGCTACAAGATATGTTCGCCGTTGACGATTCTTGGTACAAAACACTATGGGATGATTTCGGACTATTATGGTAGGAATAGGATGACTTATTAGTCGAACCAGTCTACTAATAAGAACAGAACGACTAGTCAGTCTACTAATAGTAACAGAACAACTACCCAGTCTACTAATAAGAACAGAACGACTAGTCAGTCTACTAATAGTAACAGGACGAATAATAGGAACAGAACAACTACCCAGTCTACTAATAGTAACAGAACAACTACCCAGTCTACTAATAGTAACAGAACAACTACCCAGTCTAACCTATAAATAAAGACCTCTTTTAAGAACTACAACCTTATAAGCGTTCCTAGCTATATCCTCCTCGTAGTACATTAGTCGAACCTATGAGTTAATAACAGAAAAGAACTTATATACTTTTCGATGGTACTAATGTATTAGACTAATTTATGGATACAAAACCGTAAGAGTAGAAAGCACCGACTACAATCCGGGATACGGTATTGTAAAAACAATCGAAAGAAGTCTACAGAGAGGTCTAGTAAGAACTAGAGGAAGAAGTCTACAGAGAGGTCTAGTAAGAACTAGAGGAAGAAGTCTACGAGGAGATGTAAGACTAAGAGGAGACGTAAGACTTGATATAATAGAACAAAGAAAGGTAAGAGGAGTAGAAACAAGATTTCCAAAGGATAAAAAATGTGACGGTACAAAATATTATGAAGTAAACTGCTAGTTCACCATAATTAAACCCAGTCATAACCACTATACCCACTCCACGCTAAACAGACAAACCACCCGAAGAAGACATACGTAGTGTATTAAAACGAAACGAGAGAGATGGGTAAGCAGACACCATGATCCAATCACTACTACTGTTGATGGTGGGCTAGATGGAGAGTGATCAACACTAAAAAACATACAGAGAAAAGACATAAGTCATGAGATCACTAGTCATCGCAGATCGTCACATCCAGAAGGGATCAAAAACAAGGAAGAAAAGACTACGTAAGAGACAGCAAAAGATGGTGGATAAGACGACTCAACCATTGTTATCGAAGAAAGTGCTAAACGATATAATCAAGTCAAACCTTAGAAAGGTTTTTTTGAAGCGAGTACCTGTTGTTTGATCTCTTCTATTTCCTTAATAAAGTCCCATGAAACCTATTCAATCTTCTCACTACTCTTCCCTTTTTCAACCAAGTTAGTCATGTATCTAGCAGAAGCAATCTGCAGAGCCTCTGGATACTCAGGTCTGAATCGTTTGTAGTACTCAAGACACTGATCGTAGTTAGTGACTGTATTCCAGAACTGCGCAGCTTCTTTACGCATTTGTTCTGAGGACTCAATAGTCTAGAATGTAGGCTTTCCGTTGATCTGGTTGAACTGGTTCGCGCGGTCTTCGAAACCACTTACGCCTACAGGATGTGATTACATTTATAATTATAATGGATAGACAAATACCGCGATCTATACAGTACTCGGACTTAAGACCAGAGGTTATAGAGAATCAGGTCAAACTCATCAGATTCACACCATAAACGAATATCTAGAATTAGGTACCAAACGATGTTGTGAGGTTTTAGTTGATAGGCAATGGTTTCTTAGACCCTTATTCTACGTATATCCACATGGTAGTCGATTTCGGTAAAGAAAGTGAGAATTTCACACCATACATTCAAGATAAGGTACATCAAGGTAATATGAAACTCAAGCAATACTGGGAAAGCGTCAAATAACAGTCCCACTAAGGTATAAATAATGGGTGGCACAATTCACACCTATCGTATGATCAAGTATAATAGGAGGTAGGATGTCGTCTTGGTGCAGGTATCTTGTCATTCGAAAACATTGTGTAGACGACTTACAGAGATGGATAATTCAATACTCAATCAGTCTATGTGGAAGGCAAAAAGATACAAATGGTGGGTAAGATAGGAGCCGACGGTGAACTGGCTACATACGCTGCGGCAACGCTGGCTATTGATAATCTACTGGCCTAAGTGGACAATATCACTATGCCAGCTGTGGAGGAAATAGATGTTAACTTAACTAATGATGTGTTTAAGGACTTGGGATTAACCGATTACTTTCAATACTAAGGCGTTACTTCAGCTGGTGTTAGTGTCAAATATCCACAAGTAGAATTGCTAGCACTACCTGACCAAGGTGAGTCACACCTTTCTGTTCCCATACCAGGCGCTGAATTTAAGATGCTAGACAGAAGCGCACATTCGTTCATTAACAGACTAGTAATCCGTTCTCAAGGTACTGAAATTGAGAGGATCGAATAGTATGATGTAGTCGCAGCAATGTTGAATGATTTGATCTATTCGAACGAACAAGCCTAGTTCCACAGCTTTGAAGGGTTTGGAGGATCACCATACATTTAAAACGAAAAGTACAGTTCGTATGTATAACTTAACAGAAGCACCATGGCTCATTCTACATAGGGACCTAGAGGTAGAGTAGGTGAGAGAATTTGGGGGTGGGCCTTTGCTGCTGTAGATGATGCTGAATGTGACTATAGTCATCATGCAGAGCATACCTTTGATCTGACTGATTCTTCTAGTGATGCATCCTCTGTAGGACTAGAAGTGTTAAGTGACAGTGTGTCTGTTATCTCTAGAACGCTACCTTCTCCAACCAAAAACCTAGAATAGCTTATTAACGGGTACGGACCTGGATTTAACACTTAGATAGGAAGTGAATAGTTGATGGCTGATATAACAAACACCCACTTTTTCTACAATAGATACGAGATAGTTGCCACCATTACGTAACTCTAATTTAAACCGGCTATGATTGCTCCTTTGATAAACGGTAAGCAAACTGCAAAGAACCTAGGACGGTTCCGTAGAAACGTATTCGAACAAATCTTCCTTAGAAACTAGTACCACCCTTTGGCTCAATTCGTAAACAGGTACTCTGCAAATAAATACACAGATGTGTTGTCTATGACTCTGATTGAAGCGTTCTCTGATTGTAACGTTAACTTCTTCAGAGCGGGGAACTACAGGATGATTCCGCTAGGTTAGCAGATCTATGAATTCGTCATCCCGATTTACAGTGGTTTGATAGGTGTGTTGATGCCTGAAAAGAAACTGATTCCAATGTCGCTAATGCCATTAGAGGTTGATTTCACTCTGAACCCTCATGCTTTGATCACAGCTAATAGTAGTGGGTATGGAAGTAAACTCACGAGATTGTACACGATGCGCAAGATGGAAGTGTACTCACACGTGGTATTCTTTGAATAAGAAGTGCACAGAAGCATGGAGAGCATTGTAGCTGAGCATGGGTTGTTTATTCATATGAATACCTTTTACATGGCACCAGTGACTCTACACGCGACTGATGATGTTACAAACAACATTGCAATCAATCTCCATTTCAAGAACATCAATTCTATCCACATGGTCAACATGTATACCAAATACCTGACAAGTCCTACAGTCAGAAAATTGCATTTTTGTTCACACAATCTGAGGAGCTTCTAGATCAGGAACGGAAGTGACTTGATCCCTAGCGAACCGCTGAACATCTAACCGTCTACGAGTGCAGTTGAAGTGAAACACAGTATCTAGAGCGGAAGGATGTCAAGGATATTCATTGAGTTGTTGAAGTCGTACAACAAGATGCACGACCCGTTGTGTGACACAGCCCTTGACATGGGTTTGTGTTACTAGCAAGACAACTATGCAGATACGTCTAGTCGTCAAGTAACTGACTATGACGTTAAAGGCACTACGTTGTTTTCAAACAATGTTTAATTGTCTGATGTGTATATCCAAAGAGCACTAAAAATTGCATAAAGGACTATTGCTTATGAAACTAAATTTGGAGCATAGTAGTGTATTGACAACTACGATATAAGTTCTAATCTTGGTTTAGGGACTGTATATAGGAAACTAGACTACTAGTAAGCCAGAGGTTTCTTACGAGCCGCCAGAGCAGCAGGGATTACAAAAGTAGCTAACAGGACTGGAGTATCAGCAAGAGGAGCTTGGGGTGTGAATCCAAATCACATTTCGATCAGACCTAACATATTCTTCCTCCCTTCAGTAAACGAAAATACGGCTTAGGATGTAGAAATTTACGGTTTGTCGGCTAGACTGCTAAGTGACAAAATATCAAGATTCAGCGCAATGGTGGGGAGATGCCAGTACGCCATTTCACTCGAAGGAATCAACCTTGGATCAAACGCTTAGCTGCTGTGTGGAAAACGTGGTATGATTCCTTTCGACATTATGGTCTAGGGAACCAAGAGTGACAAAGTCTCGTCCATGTCGCTTGTGTTTGCCAAGTGCGACTTTATTGTCTACATTAGACCAGACTTGGTGGTGACAGTGTTGGGAAGATGATTAAGTTTATATTGTTAAGTAAAGCTATTACTATGTCACTAGGTTCATTCTGTCCTCTGTCTCTTTGCAACAGACTCCTCCTTGAACTCTTCGTTGTCAACAAGTGGCTGCTTCTTCACTCGTTCTGCATAGGTGAAGATCTGCTGGACGTCCTTGTAGTTCTTCTGGATCTTATCTGAGCGACGAGTCGGATAGTAGGAGAACGTGTGAGTGATCGGGTTCACTGTCTTTCCGACGTTCTACGAGTTCCTATAAGCCGCCATGATCATGAAGTTCTGGATCCAGTGGAACTTGCGATTAAAGCTCGCGACCTGGATCCTCTTGAAGACGCCGTCATAAATCGTTTCAGATCCCAAGAGAGTCATCAACTGTGCCTTTCTCGTGTTGTTGTCACGAGTCAAGACAGGAGCCAAGAAAGCGCTGTAATCCGACAACATAGCCGTGGTGCTCATATATGAAATGAGATCGTCTTTGTATTCTTTTTTGAAGAAGTCAGGGTTCAACTTGGATGCACATATATCCATCCTCGTCTGGTTTACAGAATCGACTAAGGAAGTCAAGCGAACACGAAGAAGATGTCCAAGTCCATACCCAAGATCCATGAACTACAACTACTGCAACATGAAGGCGTAAGTCAAGTTGTATAAATGTTACTTCTCATGATCAGAAGACTTGATCTCTGACTTCTTAATGTCCCCCAAGGTGTTGTCCCACTCTACAACATTTTCGAATCTCTTGTTGAAGATATGGAGAGAGGCGTAGTAAACATCTTTGACTGCCTAGTCCTCCAGTCTATTCACGTTCGCCCAAGGCTTGTTGTACTTGGCGTTGTTGGAGAACTGATAGATTTTACCAGTGGTAGTGTGTCTAAGATAAACGGACACAAAACCATTGTAACCACCAGTGGCAGCTCCGTACAAGACAAGGTCCCTGTCGTCGCAGAAGCTCTCACCAAAGTACTCATTGGCAGAGACCGACTCCAACGTGACAACCTGGTAAGATTCTAGGTTGAATTAAACATCCACTCGAGCAAGAGTAAAGAGATCCTTAACAAACCTCAGTTGTACGTTGAGATCATTAAAGTCAGTCCTTTCACCGTCCTTAATGTTCTTAATAAGGATTGGTAGACCCCAGTGCTGGTTTTCGTAAAGACCCGTGATGAATGAAATGAACTCCAGGAAATCATCGCTGATCTTGTTGAAGTCATTGCGCAAATAAAAGTATCTGTCATTCTCACCAGTTGAATTCAGAGTCATGTACAACAAGTCGACTTGATCCTTGTGGATACTATTCAGTTTGAATCGTTTAACGATGGCATCAATGAATGTGGAAGGAATCATGTACTGGGTGTACTTGTCGCTGTCTATGATATCCTTCAGAGTCTGAGGCTTAGACCAGGAAACAAGTACGTCAAACAAGGACGTGTACAAGGGTCTTTTGATCAAGACAGAGCCAGTAACCAAGAGACAGGCATTGTCAGTCTAGTTGGCGATTTTAAGTTTGTTATCGGTGGTACGGACGATAACACGTTCGATGTTTGGGTTTGTCTACCCTGTACACACACGATGAAGAGCTGTGAGGACCACCAAGAGCTGCTGCTACTTGTAATCTGTCGTCTGCTTCGATATCATGTACCTATCCTGGAAAGTACCAAAGGTGGTAGGGCAAACGTATTGTTCTTGAGGGAACGATTACCACACGAAGTTACCAGCCTTGTTCTCAATGCGTGAATGCTAGATGAGACACGTTATCTGGTCGTACCGGGTCAGGTTTTCATTCTGCAGTTTCTACAAATTGCTCTGAATGAAATAACCAATTTCGTCACGATTGGTCTTAGTCTTCTTCGCGTTGGAGTAGTCGATAGCGGCTCTACTCACTGTGTACGCCATCCAGGCCTTGTCACTGTTGGGAATGGATTCCCAAGGACCAAGTCGGAACTGAAACGTTGTAGCAAACGCAAGTTATCTAGTGCGTCTCTGAATACATTAGTCGTTGAAGTCGGCGTAGTTGAAGGAGTCTTCTTCTTCTTCTCCTTCTTCTTCTCCTTCTTCTTCAGCATCACCAGCACTGGGGTTGAACTCTGCTAAGTCCTGTGAGTCTTAAGCTGCTGACCCCTCTGACTGGAAAGGCTAGGGCTTGTCTAGATCGACTCCTTCAGTGCGGGACTACTGATCTATGGACACTAGACCGAATTACTGTTCACGAGGATTGATCAGATCAAAAGCCAGTTCTTGGTTGTCCATCACCATAGTGTTGTATTTGTAAGTCATATCCGAGGATTTGGGGGTAGAGACAGCGAGGCTTTGATTCGATACTGCTTTTTTATTCTTGGGAAGGTTATTTCTGGTTGGCATTGGTTGGGAGCGGGTTGGCGAAGGTTTGTTTTTAAAAGTAATTAACCAAATTTTGACACGGTTTTTATACTACCTAGGAATAAAATTAACCAATAGAAATTTAGCACGTGTCAATCGAGAATCCGTATCTTGAGTTAAGATATGGGTAATAGAGTATATTGAGTTAAGATGTGGATAATCAAGTATGCACCAATACAAAATTGACACGTATGCAAGTGCATGCACATAACAGTTTGTTTATCATTTATATTTATGGAAGGAAAAGATTTAGTTGTGTAGTAGCAGTTCGTGTCTGAGTGTCAAGTGAACGGCTTGTGTCTGTTTGAGACCGATCCGAAGACGTGTATCGCTAGAATGGCGAGTGACTTGAGTGTAGTTCATATGGAGACTATTGGGACTATAGAGACGGGAAGTCACATCCGTCTGAAGTGGAACACCAAATTCGAAGACCACGACACTAGAGAAGCGCTGGCTTCAGTCTTGTTTGCTATGATGTCGCTGACTGAAGAGAGAGACGACAAGCACGTAATTTGCACAGTTGCAGTGGCAAGACTCATGGCTAACTTGAAGTACTTGTACAAGCAAACTGGTCATGAGATTAAGACGACACAGTCGATCGGAGAACTGAGTGAGGAGAACAAAAAGATACTTGAGAAGGCGTTAGAAGAATAGAAGAAGGAAGGAAAGTGATTAGTCATTAATCCTATAAATCAACTACATTCTCAATGGCATCTTGGTAGTGGTCGCGTGCAACGTCTATGTACGCGTAGTAGAAGATCCCAAGGAGTCTGGCGAGTTGTTAGACTATATGCAGGATTCTGGACCTGGTCTCTTAGTCTAGTACGTGGTATCTAGGCTGAGTCATGTAGAAGCGAAGGAATTGATAAGCACCTTCGAGGTTCTATACCTTGTGTCTAGGAGATTGTTCTACAGGGTTCGACTAGAATGTGAAAGCATCGTTGGTATGGTCAACAGGCTGATGCCAAATCTGCTCCCCGTAGTACGTTTCTTCCATCCAACCAAGGAACGAGTGTGCGTAGGAATTGCTAAACTCTTCACTCTCGAACGTCATGTAGGCAGCAGGGACTTCATCAAGGAGTCGAGCTTCAAACTAGACAGCAATGCTGTGTTGTTCGTCGACCCATTCTGCGTAGCGGAGATCGTGTTGGCGGTGTTGCTCTACAGTGTTATCCCAGATATACTCACCATAATCTGGAGGCGGTCCGTAGTAGGTAGGGGTATGTTCGCCTATCGAATGGGAATCATCTAAGATGTGGTATTCACGTTCGAGGTGATTCAGGTGAGGGTGATCCCATCCTTGCTGATCTTAATCGTTATTCATTTAAATTATAGCAACCCCAAAAACCCTGTAAAATTATTTTTTTTTTGGAGTGTTAAATTATAGTATTTACTAGGGAAGAAAAGGAGTGTCGAAGAGGTTTGGGGTTTATAATTATTTTTTAGTCAAATTAGTTTCATATACTTAGTCTTTCTTTTTTTGTGACTGTACTCAGTCTCTTTGGACGTTGTCACAGAGCTGTCTGAATGCAGTGTCGATGGCTCGCTCCAGTACAAGGTCGTTCATCGCACCGGCCTCTATCACCACACGGGCTTCTGAAGTGATCAACCCAAAGCTCACCCGCAACGAGTTGAGTCGCTACAGCAAGTCGCGGCCTCTGTAGAGTCTCATGAGAGGGAGAAGTCGAGGGATGGTGTAGGGAGGAGGAGGCAATGAGGCAAGGAGGCGTTAGTGAGCGACATCGATCGCACCAGTGATGTGTTCAGGGTACACGTGTCTCATCGCGTTGCGTGCACGGATCCAAGCAACTGCACCCATAAGATCAACACTAACCATCAATCTCATAAGCTAGTCCAAGCAATCTTGACCC
>Ga0102863_1000389_pt1 | contig 11645 bp, 10 predicted proteins | sample Colrivmet1449A02_FD_78451 | JGI IMG/M metagenome (GOLD analysis project Ga0102863, IMG submission 78451) | Estuarine microbial communities from the Columbia River estuary - metaG 1449A-02 | ecosystem: Environmental > Aquatic > Marine > Intertidal zone > Estuary | place: USA: Columbia River...
ATTGCGCTGCCTGTGGAATTGAACACCATGGAACTCGCTACGGCGAATATTGATGCCGCCATTGCCGCCGAGCCGGAGAATTGGCGTGTGTACCGCAATGCGGCCAATTTCTACAACCAGAACAACATCGAGCTCGCTACGGCATTGACCTACATGGAAAAGTCCATTGCGCTGAATCCCGACAGCTGGTATAGCTACTACCTCTACGCACAGGTTTTGGCCAAAAATGACCGCAAGAAGGAAGCCAAAAAGGCCGCCAGCAAGGCCCTTGAAATGGGGCGTGCCGAATCGGCAAAGAACAACGCTCCGTTCAACTACGCCGACACCATCAAGCGTTTTGTCTCTGACTTATAACGAGTTAACTCAATGACTTTAGAAACCCGGCCTCGCGCCGGGTTTTTTGTTGAACCTTTCTGCCCAAAAAGCGTTAAATCCGCAGCAAACCTTAAACAAAATGCGCAAACTCTACTTCTTCCTCCTCGTAACTGCGTCGTGGGTCCTTCAAGCCCAGGTCATTCGCGGCACGGTCGTCGATGACGCCAGCAACGACCCCATTCCAGGGGCTGTCGTCACGATTCAAGGCAGCCCAATTCAAAGTGTCACAGACTTTGACGGCAATTTTGAACTCCGCGGCATGGTGCCCGGGCTCTACAACGTAGCCGTCGGATTCATCGGCTATGAAGGCAAGACGCAGTTTGAAGTGCAGGTCACCCAAGCCAAGCCAGCCATCGTAAACTTCCGCTTGCGAGAGGCCCTGCAGGTTTTGGACGAAGTGGTAATTAGCACCCAACAGCAGTTTAAGCAAGAAGCTCAGTCTCCGGTCAGTGTTCAGAGCATTGGCATCAATGAAATTCAGCGCAATCCCGGGGGCAACCAAGACATTTCAAAGGTGATTCAATCCCTTCCCGGTGTAGCCTCTGGCGTAGCTTTTCGAAACGACCTTATCATCCGTGGTGGCGGTCCCAACGAGAACCGTTTTTTCTTGGACGGCATTGAAATACCAGCCATTAACCACTTTGCGACCCAAGGCGCTTCGGGCGGTCCGGTAGGGATGATCAATGTGAACTTCATTCGTGACGTGGATTTCTACACGTCTGCGTTTGCGGCCCAGCGAGGCAATAGTTTGAGTTCCATCATGGAAATCAACCTAAAGGATGGACGCACGGACAAGACGGGCGGTATTTTCCAAGTGGGGGCATCGGAAGTGGGCCTCACTTTGGATGGTCCCATCAACAAGAAAACCACGTACCTCGCCTCCATCCGACGCAGTTACTTGCAATTTCTCTTCAAGGCCATTGGCCTTCCCTTCTTGCCGACCTACAACGACTATCAATTCAAGGTCAAGCACAACTTCAACCGCAACAACCAACTGACCATTTTGAGCTTGGGTGCCTACGACGTGAGCGTGCTCAATACGGACCAAAATGAAACGCCGGAACAGCGCTACATCTTGAACTACCTGCCGGAATACGATCAGTGGAACTACAGCATTGGCGCCAAGTACACCCACTTCGGTCCTGGCGGCATCACGAATATCGTTTTGAGCCGTTTTATGCTCAACAACGAATCGTACAAGTTTGAGAACAACAACCGCGATTTGGATCAACTCCTGAACTATGCCTCCCAGGAAATTGAGAACAAATTCCGGTTGGAGCACCAAGTGAAGAAGAGCCGTTGGGAATCCATGGTGGGTTTTGGCTTGGAACAGGCGAAATACAATACCCAAACCCTAGACAAGCGCTTGCCTGGTGGGTTTATCTTGGATTATTCCACCGACGCCATCTATTACAAAGCCAACGCCTTTGCCAATTGGGTAGGACGCTTTGCCGACGACCGCCTAAAGGTCTCGCTGGGATTGCGCACGGACATTGTTGATTTCAACGAAAGCACGCGCAACCCCTTGAATCAATTGTCTCCACGTATAGCCCTTTCGTACAACCTGAATGAGAATTGGACCTTAGACGGCAATTACGGCCGCTACTTCCAACTCCCCCCCTACACGGCCTTAGGGTACGTAGGAACGGACGGAGACAATTCAGACTTGACCTTCATTCAAGCCGAGCACTTCGTTGCCGGAACCACGCAATACTGGCCGTGGAATGCGAAAACCTCCGTAGAAGGTTTCTACAAGCGTTACAGCAACTACCCCTTCTTGCTTCGCGATTCCATCTCCTTGGCAACCGTGGGTGGGGATTTTGGGGTCATTGGCAACCAGTTGGCGACGGCATCTTCCGATGGGCGCGCCTATGGACTCGAGTTAACCTACCAACAGAAGCTCTACAAGGGCCTATTTGGCATCGCGGCGATCACCTTGGTGCGCTCCGAATTCCAAGACATCCAAGGCGACTACGTGCCTTCCTCCTGGGACAACGGATTGATTGCCACGTTCACCTTTGGCAAGCGCTTTGGCAAGAACTACGAAATTGGTGTTCAATACCAACACCTGGGCGGCGCTCCTTATACGCCCTTTGATTTAGAGAAGACGGCCACCATCTACAATTGGGACGTGTTGGGCCGCGGCATTCCCAATTACAGTCTGCTCAACACCGAACGCTTGGGCGAGTTTGACCGTCTGAATATCCGAATTGATAAAAAGTGGTTCCTGAAGAAAGTCAATATTGACCTATACTTTGACCTGCAGAACGCCCTGGCCTATAAAGTGGCTGGACCTGATTTTATCGATGTGGTGAGGGACGGAGACGGCAATCCCGTCATCAATCCGGACAAGCCTTGGCAGTACCAAACAACCACATTGCCCAACGTGAACGGCGGCACCGTCCTCCCCAGCGTCGGCTTCATTTTTGAGTTCTAAGGAGCTTCTTTACCAAGATAAAAGGCGCCTACTGGGCGCCTTTTTTCGTAGGCTTTTTGGTTTTCTTGGCAGGTGCCGCGGAAGGAGGCATGAGGGCTGGCAAGGGAATAGGCTTCATACTGTAGAGAAGGTAGCGGCTCCGAATCTGTTTGAAGGCCTCGAGGTCCGGCTGCCATGAAGCTTGGATTTCTTGGACGCTTTGGCCCGCCTCTAAGGCATCTTCCAGCGACGTTCCTCCCGCCAGCTTATCCATGAAGGAGGTAAAGAAGGGCCTTGCCGTATCCCGTCCCTGCGCGGCATAGGCGTGGTAGATATCGTGGAGGTAATTCAGCTGCAGTCCCTGCTCTGGATGAATGGGCATGGTGCGCAAATCCCATCCATGGCAGGTATCCGATTGAAATTTGGGAGAACTAGCGCCCGCATTGGGCATCGGCACAAAGGCGAATCCTGTTGCATCGATCCAAGGTGCACCGAGCCACTCAAAGGGTGCTTCCGTTCCCCGGCCTACGCTCACCGGCGCGGCTTCAAAAAAACAGAGCGAGGGATAGAGGGCAATGGCATGCGCATTGGGCAAGTTGGGCGAAGGGGGAGCTTCATCAGGGAATGAAACGGGCTCCCGGTGGTAGTCTACGCAGGGAATGACCCGGAGCTGAAGGGAATCGGCTCCTCGGATCCAGCCTTCGCCGTGAACCATTTGGGCATACTCCCCCATCGTCATCCCATACAGGACGGGCACAGGATGTAGGCCCACGAAGCTGGTGTAGGCGGTATCGAGCACAGGACCATCCACGACGTTAGCAAAGGGATTGGGCCGGTCGAGCACAATCAGAGGCTTCTTGAATTCGGCACAGGCTTCCATCACATAGGTCAGCGTACTGATGTACGTGTAAAAGCGTACCCCCACATCTTGCAGGTCAAAAAGCACAACGTCCACATCGGCCAAGTCCTCCGCCGTGGGCTTTTTATGCGACCCATAGAGCGAGACCATGGGAATCTTCACCCCATCAACCTCTTCGTCCTCTACGTGCTCCCCGGCCGAAAAGCTGCCCGTGAAACCGTGCTCGGGTGAGAAGATCTTCACCACGTTGAGATGGAGCTTCCGTGCGCGCTCAACAGTATTGACCAAGCGCTTTTTCTTGGGATCGTAGTTCAAGCTTGCGGCGTGGGCCACCAAGGCATAGCGCAATGTATCCGGGGATTCTTGGAGAACTTCCATCTGCAGCGCACCCGTATGTTCCGCCCCTTTCAAATACGGCGTATAGCCTTGACTTTGGGCCGAGATGGGCAAGAAAAAATAAAAGACGATGCCTACGGCTCCGACAAGCCAAGTATCTTTACGCTGCATGGGTTCAAGATGGCGATTTTTCTCGATATGGCTAGGCTGGCAATGGGGCCGTCGAAGCACTCGGGCTTCCGTTTCGAACGTATTGGCGTCCACCGTCATTGGCGCCGGAATTTGCACGGTCCTTTTGGGGATATCCACTGGTCGCGGCTTGCAAGAAGCCATCGATCACAAGGTGGCCACCTTTCATGGGGACCTCCAAGTACGCGGGTATCAACAAGCCCTGAGTGCCGATGCCGACGCCTTGCCCATGAGCGATGCAGATGTCATCCGGATGCAATCTACCCCGCATGGTCAATCAGGCGCATGGCACAGTGCCTGCTTTAAGGCCGGCATGGCCACGACCCATTCCCAGATGCTTGGCGCCCAACTTATGGGCCTTTCTTCGCTCCCAGAACGGGTTTCAAAATCTTTGGTGGCGGGACGCCTTCCCGCATGGCCATCCAACGAAGTGTGCCTCTCGCGCGAAATGGCGCGTCAATTGCGGCTCGATGTGGACAGCACCTTCGAAATGTACTTTTCCCGAGATCCAGCTTCCTTGCCCACTTTGCGCTACTACCGCGTGGCAGGCCTCTATGAAACAGGGCTCTTCGAGTGGGACGAACGCATCATTTTTGTGGATGAACGGCAAGTTCAAAAACTGAACCGCTGGACGTCGGAACAGCACCAAGCCTGGCTGTTCTACGGCGCCACGGAAGCGAGCGACATGGATGCCTTGCGCGCACTCCTCCCTTTGGAATGCGATGTGTATTCGCCACGTCAGGATTTCCCGCAATTGTACCAATGGTTAGATTTGTTCGACACGAACACCTGGATATTGGGGATTATTCTCACCTTGGTCGCCGCCTTCAACGCCTCCGTGGTCGTTTTTATCCGAGTCATTGAGCGGCGCAAAGCCGTAGCCATTCTCCGGGCGATGGGACTTTCTACGGGTCGCTTGACCCAAGCCATGCTTGCCCTTTTTAGCCAATCCGTTTTGAAAGGCATGCTGGGCGGGAATCTTTTGGCCTTGGGACTGCTCTGGGTGCAGTGGAGCAGCCAAATTCTACCTCTGGATCCCCAAACCTATTACGTCGACCATGTCCCGGTTTCCTGGGACTGGAGCGGGTTTCTCTTGGCTAATCTCTTCATAATCACAGCAGTTTTAGCGACCTCCGTCCTCCCAGCGAAAATTTTATCAAAATTCCACCCTTCACAGGTTTTGCGAATGGCCTAAGCGGTATATATTTGCACCCTTCCTTGGAAGAACCAACACTGGTGCGGTAGTTCAGTTGGTTAGAATATCGGCCTGTCACGCCGAGGGTCGCGGGTTCGAGTCCCGTCCGCACCGCAAAAAGCCTGCTTCCGAGCGGGCTTTTTTGTTTTCAAACCATTCTTGGGCGTACATTCTCATCATGAAATCTAAACTTGGACCCAGCCTCCTCGTGGTAGGCTACCTTTTGATCCTCACATCCGATATTTTCTTCATGAACCACCTTATGGGCGCCCGAAACGTCTACTGGTCGGGCTTTACGCTTTCTATGCTGGGAGGAGCCTTGACTCTGTTCCAGTGGTTCCGAGGGTCCAAGAACTAGTCAGCCTCCGCATTCCCCCACCGTCCAGGACTCCACACCGGCACAACCCGCTTCGCAGTCATTGCCATAGGTTTTCCCATCGCATCCACACACAGGATCGTAGACGGCTGGACAAATGCACTCTGCACGGGGGTTTCCGGGCGGACATGGCGCGGTTTCGCACGCACTCCAAACCATGGCCGTCAGAGTGAGCAACACAATGGGGTATTTTTTCATAGAAATGCGCTGATTTGTGATCTAAGTTCCATGGCTAATATAGCCGAGGCGGGTATATTTGCCTTTCACTTATTGAATCCATAGCGATGGCACTTGAAATTACAGAAAGCAACTTCCAAGACCTAGTCTTGAAATCTGATACCCCCGTACTCGTGGACTTTTGGGCCGCATGGTGTGGTCCCTGCCGCATGGTTGGACCGATTGTGGACGAGCTCGCTCAAGACTTTGAAGGCCGTGCCGTCGTTGGCAAAGTGGACGTGGATAAAGAAGGCGAAATCGCCATGCAATTTGGCATCCGCAATATCCCTACCCTCTTGATTTTCAAAAATGGCGAGGTAGTCGATAAACAAGTGGGTGTTGCACCGAAAAACGTGCTCGCGGGCAAGCTCGAGGCACAACTCTAAGGTATGGTCACTACGGCCGTGGTTCTCGCCGGAGGCAAAGGCACACGTTTGCAAAATGCCTTTCCGGATACCGCGAAACCCATGGTTCCCTTGGCGGGAAAACCCGTCTTGCAACATTTGGTCGAAACCTACAGCGCTCAAGGAATTGAGCGCTTTTTCTTTACCATCGGCCATCTCGGGGACCAAATTCGAGCACATTTTGGCGATGGTTCGGCCTGGGGCGTGGACATCCACTACTTCGAAGAAACGACACCCCTGGGAACGGCCGGCGCACTGGCGGAGCTTCGCGGCATGCTTCCTGAAACGTTTTGGGTGATGTACGGGGATACCCTGAGTGACATTGATTTGGCCCAAATGGAGGCCTACCATGTGAGCAAACGCGCCCAGGCTACCCTCTTTGTGCATCCGAATGACCACCCATACGATTCGGATTTGGTCCAAATGAACCGAGAGGGTCGCGTGGTAGCGGTTCATGGAAAGCCGCATGCCGAAGGAATCGACTACCCCAACTGCGTCAATGCGGCATTTTACCTCATGGAAAATCGGCTCATTGGTCAGATTCCAGTGGGGATATCCAGTGATTTCGGGCGGGATCTTTTTCCCCGCTGGGCCAGTGAGCATCGACTTTTTGCGTATGCGAGTCCAGAATACATTAAAGACATGGGCAAGCCCGAGCGGCATGCGGAAGTCGAACGCGCCGTGACCACTGGAAAGGTTTCTGCGCGCAACCTCACCCAACCGCAACGGGCCATTTTCTTGGATCGAGACGGGGTCATCAACCTCGATACGGACTTGATCAAGCATCCGGATGAAATGCAGGTTTATGCCTTCGCGGGAAAAGCCATTCGGCAAATCAACCAAAGCGATTTTATCAGCGTCGTCGTCACCAATCAGAGTGCTGTGGCACGTGGCTTGACCGACCTCGACGGCATAGATGCCATCCACGCACGCATGGACCGTCAACTGGGGGCCCAAGGAGCCTTTGTGGACGCCTTGTACTATTGTCCACACCACCCCCATGGAGGGTTTCCGGAAGAGCGTCCGGAGTATAAAATTCCCTGCAATTGCCGGAAACCCAGCCCGGGCATGCTGCTGGCCGCCGCGGACCGGTTCAATATTGATTTGAGCCAAAGCTGGATGGTGGGCGATAGCCCACGGGACATCGAAGCAGGTCGGGCAGCTGGAGTGCGCACGATTCGTGTACGCACCGGCCATGGCGCCGTTCCCGGGCCTGAGCCGGATTTTTGGGCCGATACCTTGGAAGACGCAGTGGCCCGTATCTTCACGGAAGAAACCCCGACGACGTGATCATTACTCGGACCCCTTTTCGAATTTCCTTTGTTGGCGGAGGGAGTGATTTGCCGGCCTTTTACCGCCAACATGGTGGAGCGGTCCTGTCCACGACGATTGACAAGTACATGTACATTTCGTCGCATGACTACTTTGAGCCGGGTGAGATTCGAACGAAGTACTCCAAAACGGAAACCGTCGGCGCAGTGGCCGATCTTCAGCACCCCATTCTGCGCACCATCATGCAGAAATTGGGCGTACACGAAGGATTAGAGGTCAGTTCCATTGCCGATGTGCCGGCAGGAACAGGCATGGGCTCCTCCTCAAGCTTTACGGTGGGCACCTTGCACAACCTCATGGCGCGCCAAAACCGTTTGGCGGAAGTCGACAAGGCCTGGTTAGGCCACACCGCCTGCCAAGTGGAGTTAGAGGATTTGGGCGAACCCATCGGTAAGCAAGACCAGTATGCGGCGGCCTACGGGGGGCTCAACATCATTCGCTTTCTGCCCAACGATGAGGTGGAAGTTCAAGCTCTCGCACTTTCCCACCCGCTTCAAGGGGACTTTTGTCAACACCTGAAGCTCTATTATTTGGGTAACCAGCGCAGCGCCAGTGCCATTCTTGCGGAACAGAGCCAAAAAAGCAGTGAAGCCGACAAGGTGGCCGCCCTCAAAACGATGGTCAGCTTCGTGGACCCCTTTGCCGCCTCCCTGATTGCCGGTAACTGGAGTGACCTCGGCGCACATTTGCACGAAAATTGGAAGCTTAAGCAATCGCTAGCCTCCGGCATTAGCAATCCGCGCATCCAAGAGGCCTACGAGGCCGGCTTGGCCGCAGGTGCTTGGGGCGGAAAGCTTTTGGGTGCCGGTGGTGGTGGATTTATGCTTTTCCTTGCTCCGCCCTCGGCCCATGCCGCCTTGGACGCCGCCATGAACGACTGCCGCCCCTTCCCCTTCCAACTGGACACGGAAGGCTCGAAAGTCATCTTTAACGGTTGATAAAAGACCCTACCTTTATCTCATGACTGCATCAGAATACCGCCAACTGCTGACCGATACGCTCAACCGTCTCGATATGGCTGCCGTGGACGCGATGGTTGAGTGCTTTGACGACGCGCATGCGCGCGGCGCAACCATCTTCACGATGGGCAACGGCGGTTCGGGCGCTTCCGCAAGTCACGCTGCGGGCGATTTTTTAAAAGGCGCTTCGTACGGCTTGGACCAGCGCTTTAAAATGGTTTGCCTCAACGACAACCTGCCCTCCATGATGGCCATTGCCAACGACATTGGATGGGAGGACATCTTTGTCGAGCCCTTAAAGAACTTTATACAACCCGGCGATGTCGTGATTGGCATCAGTGGATCGGGTAATTCCAAAAACGTCCTCAAGGCGGTGGACTACGCCAAGTCCAAGGGGGCCACCGTCATCGGCATGACCGGCTTTAAAGGGGGTCAACTGCGCGAAGCCGCCGACATTTCCATCCACTCGGATGCCATGGATATGGAAGTCGCGGAAGACGTGCATATGGCCGTGTTCAATATGGTCAAAAAAGTCATGATGGCCCGTCTCATGGGCGATACGCCAAGCATGGGAGGCACGTATGACGCCCGCGTTCAATAATCTGTTCGAATTCTAGCCTTAGGGCTTGGCCACCCGTTGATGAAGGCCCTGAAGGGTCTGCAGGCATTGGGTGTGGATGCGTTCTATGATCTCCCCAGCGGTGGGCAAATCCAAAATCTGTTGGGCCACCTGGCCGATTTCTAGTTCGCCCTCCAGAAGGTCACCCTCAAACATCCCTCGCTTGGCTCGGCCTCGTCCAAGAAGCGCGGCCAACTGCGCGGCATCCGCACCCTGTGCATAGGCCGCTTGAATTTCCTGATAGAAGGCATTTTTAAGCAAGCGAACGGGTGCCAATTCCTTTAAAGTCAATTGCGTGGATCCCTCTTGTGCGGCCAATATCTCCGCTTTAAACGCAGGGTGCGCCGACGATTCAACCGTAGCCGCAAAACGGCTCCCTAATTGCACGGCATCAGCCCCCAAAGCCAAGGCTGCAGCCATCCCCCGACCATCTGCTATGCCACCTGCCGCGACCACAGGAATCGTGACCGCATCGCATACCGCGGGAATAAGCACCAGGGTGGTGGTTTCTTCTCGGCCATTGTGGCCGCCCGCTTCAAACCCTTCAGCAATCACCGCATCGACGCCTGCTTCTTGCGATTTCCTGGCGAAGGCCGCCGAAGAAACAACATGCATGACCGTCACCCCCGCTTCTTTGAACCGCTGGGTGTAGGTCCTGGGAGATCCCGCACTGGTAATGACAATGGGGACCTTGAAATCTAAGCAGGTTTGTACATGGGCCTCCATGTCGGGATACAGGAGGGGTAAATTCACCGCAAAGGGTTTATCCGTGGCTGCTTTCAATTTGGCGAGATGTTCGCGAAGCACCTCCGGATACATGCTCCCGGCTCCAAGCGTTCCCAAGCCACCTGCGTTGGAGACGGCGGCAGCCAGGCGCCAGCCTGAACACCAAATCATGCCCCCTTGAATGATGGGGTGTTCAATACCCAGCAAATGGGTGATGGGCGTTTTTAAACTCAAAACGCGGGAACTTTGAGGACTTCCTCATCCTCGCCCACGAGGTGAAGAAGCGTTATGCCTGGGTAGGACCGAAGTTCGATGGCACCCAGACCCGGCTCCAAATCGAACGTTTCCAGCAGGCGTCCCGTGCCATCGTAGCGATGCACGGTGACCGATGTAGTGGGCCGCAACCGGCGCAAGACATAAGCCGAACCAAAGGGCTGTAAGGCCCATGTAGGAACGGGATGTCCCTCTTCCAATCCCATGGCAGTGAGGGCCGCCGAAAAATTAGGAATGCCCCAGCCCAGGAGCGTGTCGGGCTTGCTCGCTTGGCTAGCGTTTTGCCGTACGGCGTCCAAGATTCCTTGAATGTCGTAGGTGCTTTGGTTCGCTTTCACCGCTTGGAGCAAGCAGGCCATGGCGCCACAGGTGATGGGCGAGGCGAAACTCGTTCCGCTTCCCGTTCCCACTTGGCCACTGCTCTTCATAATCGTTGCGGACACCCCACGCGCACCCAAATCGGGTTTGATCCGTCCATCCGCTGTGGGACCCTGGCTCGAGAAGCTGCCCCGCAAGTCCATGCCGTCCACGGCACCAATGGAGAGAATGGAATCGGCATCCGCGGGGCATGAAATGTACTTCCAGCTTGAGGCGCCTTCATTTCCTGCCGCCACGACCACGATCATGCCGGTGCGGGCTGCGGCCGTAGCCGCACGAGAAATAACGGTCGTTTTGCCATCGAGGTCCGCATAACTATGATCCCCGATGCCATTGTCAAAGGTGGTATAGCCCAAAGAGGTGTTGATGACATCCACCCCTAAAGAATCCGCCCATTCGGAGGCCACCACCCAATTGTCTTCCTCCACGAGGGTTTCGGAGAGTTCGTCTTCTGTCCGAAACAAGAAGTAGTTGGCCTCGGGAGCCGTGCCCACAAAGGTTCCATCCAGGTCTGCACATATCGTGCTCAGTACCGACATGCCGTGGCTGCCTACCTGAAAAACATTGGTGTCATTGTCGATAAAGTCATGCGTCAAAACGATGCGCCCTTGGCTCCAGGCTCCCTGAAAAGCGGAATGCACATCGGTCCCCGTAAACCCACCATCCATAAGGGCAATGTTGATCCCCGCGCCCGCATACCCTGCGTTGTGCAAGGGAATGAGATTGATCTGGTTGACTTGATCCAGACTTTGGCCATAGTTGTAGGATTGAACCCCTTCTTCTGGATGACTCGGCGGGGCTGAATTGGGGTGAATTTCTGCCACGGTTTGGGTGAGTTTTGCTACGGGTTGGATGTGAAGGACCCCTGGAAGGCTTCGCAACGCCTCCAACTGGGTGGGCGTGGCGACCACGGATACTGCCCGCAACCAACGCGAGGTTCGATAAATCTCCGCTCCCGTTGCACGCACCTCGGTCAAGGCCGCCGTGGACAA
>Ga0102863_1000393_pt1 | contig 11535 bp, 13 predicted proteins | sample Colrivmet1449A02_FD_78451 | JGI IMG/M metagenome (GOLD analysis project Ga0102863, IMG submission 78451) | Estuarine microbial communities from the Columbia River estuary - metaG 1449A-02 | ecosystem: Environmental > Aquatic > Marine > Intertidal zone > Estuary | place: USA: Columbia River...
AAAAGATTGGAACCAAACTTTGATTACTGCAATCAACCAATTGTCAGCTCAAATCCACAAATCAACATTGAGAGGTGGAGCTAACTGGATTGTTGTATCTTCTGAAGTTTCAGCTATCTTTGATGATTTGGAATACTTCCACGTATCAAATGCAGCTCCTGAGCAAGACCAATACAACATGGGTATTGAAAGAGTTGGTACATTGTCAGGAAGATACCAAGTGTATCGTGACCCTTACTTCCCAGCTAACCAAGTGTTAATCGGACACAAAGGTACTAGCTTGTTGGATACAGGGTACATCTACGCTCCATATGTTCCTTTACAGTTGACTCCAACTATGTATAACCCATTCAACTTCACACCTATCAAGGGTATCATGACAAGATACGCTAAGAAAATGGTTAACAACCGTTTCTATGGTAGAGTAACAGTTGATGGTGTAAGAACATTCAACTTACAAGAATTAAGATAATTTATCTTAAAACTTATAAAAAAAGGGAACTTCGGTTCCCTTTTTTGTTTTTACGTGGTATTTATATGTATAAAAAAAATAATTAAATTATGGCCTGTAAAAAATCAACAATAACAAATACTTCAGAAAGTATTAAAGTAATATCATACACAAGATGTGATGATAATTTTGTATTTAATAATTACGAAATTCAAGGAAACGAAACCGTAAACATTTGGTATGTTGATGGTACATATAAAACTGCGTTTTCAAATTTAACAATAGATTCTACAATTGAATGGCCACCAGTTACTCAAACACCAAGCAATACCGCAACTCCTTCAGTAACTCCAAGTGTAACTCCAACAAATACAGTAACACCAAGTGTAACTCCAACAAATACAGTAACACCTACGGTTACTCCAAGTGTAACCACAACTAATACATCAACACCTACGGTTACTCCAACAAAAACACCTACACCCACACCATCAAGACCTTAAGAATTTATAACTCTTAAAGACTTTGAAACTGCTTCGGTTTCTTCCATTGTAAATGCGCCTCTAACGTGGCAAGCGATTAATGCTTGTCTTATACAATATATCGCTTGTTCTTCATTCATACCATCAATAAGTGAATTTAATTGTTCATTTGAGGTGTAATGTATTGTATCAAAAAGAGAACCAATAATTTCTTGTGTTTTTTTTGACATTTCTTCAGTATTTTCAGTATTTTCCATATGGTTTTATATTTATGTTAAGTATCGTAATTTTTTTCACAAAAACAACATGGAACAACAATTAAATGAAGATTTGGCAGTATGGTTTGGCAAAAAAAAGGCGCCAAAAGGAAGTAGTCAGCCTAAAGGGCCGTGGGTTAATATTTGTAGGAAAGATAAAAATGGAAAACATCCACCTTGTGGTCGTTCTGACACTGATAAAGGCGCTTATCCAAAGTGTCGAGCAACAGGTGTTGCGGGTAAAATGAGCGATTCCGCAAAACAAAATGCTTGTAGACAAAAAAGAGAAGCCGAAAAAAAAGATACTCAATCAGGTAAAGGTCAAAAACCAATAATGACCTCTTATAAACCCAAAAAGAAAAATACTAATGAAGGTATGAGACAATTTATTAAGTCCATCCTCAACGAACAGGTCAGAAAAAACAAAATGATAGACCTTGGAGAAATGGTTGAATCGCAATATGCTAAAGATTTAAAAGAAGCTCGTAAAATTGCACAACAACATTTAAATGAAAACCCAAGATATTATTGTGTATTATACAGAATAGGACTAATTGAAGAAGGACAAACAGAAAAAATCGCTAAGGAAGTTTGTCCATCAAACTAATGTTTGTAATATATTCTTAAGAGAATGTTTGATATTGGAAGTAATTTCTTCTTCCATTTTTAATCTTTGACTTTCTAAAACTTCATTAAAGTGATTTGTTATTTCAATTTTTGATTTGTCTTGAATTACAACCGTATATGAATATTTGTGATTAATTACATTAACTGTATTACCTTCAATTGTAATAAAAATAGAATTTGCAGGATTGTGTATGTATTTTTTATTTGAAAGTGGTGTCATCAATAATTGAGTATCTGGTTTATCAATCAATTTTTTACAAATTGATAAACAATCCAACTCGTATTTTGACCTGTGACCACGTTCGTAGTCCATTTTTCTTGCAGAATCAATGTACATTCGTTGAATCCACCTTTTGAATATGTGTTTGTATTCTTTCATTTTAATATGGATTCAAAGATAATAATTTTTTTTTGAATTAACAATAGGCACCTGAACAATGTTTTTTTCCGTCTAAACCTGGCATCCTACCTTTACACACTTGAACGGCATAACCATTCGCATATGCCGAAGGGTAAACATCATATTTTGCTTTAGCCGCAGCTTTACCACGAACACATAATTTTGTTCCCGTTTTTTTCTTACCTTCCATCATATTAGGTTCAACCTCCATTGTTTCGTCTTCGCCCCCATTGATTTCATTCATTAAAAAATCAAAGACTTGGTCCATATTGTTTTTTGCTTCAGAAATGTGGTCTTGAGCCCAGTCATGACCATTGTCAAGAATACTTTCAATTTGTGATTCATCTAAATCTAACAACATTTCACATTGTCTTTTCATTTGTTCTAAATTAGAGAAGAACATATATCTTTCATTTTTTTGTTCTTGTAATACTTTTCTTACAAGGTCTTGAATCATAGATTCGTTAAGTCTAACTATTTTTTTCATTTTTTGTTTACGATTTGGAACATTAATTCTTTTTGATAAGTATCTCGTTCTCCGCTAGTATTCACTTTTATATCAACATAATATTGATTTGGTATTTTATCTCTTGTATCAAACATAAAGTAGTATTCGTTGGGTGTTCTATTAATTGGTGTCCAATCTTGAACTTGTACTTCGGTATTACCTTCTCTAACATATACTCTATAAAATGTGTCAATACTATTTAAAACAACCTGACTTGTGTAAGCTTGTTTAATAGTTACCATCACTTTACGAATGTCGGTGTTAAGTATTTTTTCATTTTGTTTAATACCACTAAAATCAAAACCATAAAGGATTGGGTCTTTAGATTGAACACCAATTTGATATGCAGAAGATGTTGGTAATAAAACAAAATCATTTTCAATGTCAGATAAATTATTACCATCAATAACAATATTAGTCCATTTATCCGTGAATTGACATGGTGTATAATATCCATTCAATGGTGGTACTACAACTTCATACACACCTTTTGTACGTAAACAAGTAGTTAGACCAGTATAACCTGAAATAGGTTCACCATCAGGATTTAAAATATCAACAACAGGATTTTGGTCCAAATTTACAAAGTCACCATTTTGATAAACATACAAATATAACTGATTTGTTCTGTTCTGTGCAAAAGTGTTTCTATCATCCTTAATAATATCATCGTATGTGGTTTGTAAGAAGGGCTGGTAGAACGTTTGGGTGTGACGGGTAAAGAACCCCACAGAATAAGTTTCAGTCAATCCTGAGATGTTTTCTACCTCGGGAACATATGCAATACCCCAACCTGTAACACCTGTAATACTACCGTTTAAAATACCATTGATTTCACTTGTCATATTAAAGTTAATATCTTCATTTCCAAACTCAAAATGTTGGGTATCAACAATTGTTAAAGCCGAATAATTTAATCCTGAAAGTGATGTTGTTGGTATTGTATTGGTGTTGTTGTATAGACCTGGATATGACCAATTATTTATAGTGGTTGTTTGGAACCAATTTGATGGTCTTTCACTAAATGGTACGTTATCTGAGAATTGACTCACTACAGGTTGATATGTATAATCAAAACCAACACCTTCATCCCAATCTTGGGGACTACCTGTGGTTCCTGAATATTCAGGTATTCTGAATAATATTAAATCAAATGATGTTGCCCTACGAGAACCATCAGTTGTTGTTGTATTTAGTAAATCAATATCAAACGCTGATGTATTTGTCATGTTTAACACATGAGTCATTCCTGTTGTACAACCTGTTGATATTGTGCCTGTGGCAACACCTTCTATTAAATCTGCTAAATCCAAATCAAAAAGAAATCTTGTAAACCCTCTTGGTGCAAAAGTGGCTAAGTCACCCCCAAAATAAAGTTGTGTAATTGGGTTTCTACCCGTGTTAACTACACTGTTTAATTGGATTGTGTTGTTCTTGTTAAAATATGACCTTAAAATTGACATTATATATTTTACTATATAAATATCAATTAATTCTAATATTTGGATTTAGAATTTTATTTACAGCATTTTGTAATTCAAACAATATTTGTGTGGATTGTGTTCCGTCTGTTGCAACGGGAACTGGTGGGGTTCCTGGTACTGGATGAACGTGTGCAACCAAGAATCTAACAATCAAATTAAGTAAATCAATTAATTCCTCACCTCTAACCATTGATGATGTAAAAGGTAATATTTTATCTACAATATCTTGTTGTGTAATACCATATATTGTACCCTCTAAATCAACAGGTTTGTTTGACTTATGTGATAAAAGATAAACTGTGTCTGCACCTGAGGCTAAAAATGTTCCATAATCGGCAACAACTTCTTTTGGAACCACATCCTCTAAATCAACTTTAATAGGTTTTCCTACTTCACCTTTTGAACGTACAATTGCGTATTTTATTGCCTGTCTACCTAAACCGGGGTTTAATGTAATGGAATTGGCAATTCTTGATACGTTTGTAAAGACAACGGCATTTGAAGTTGTTGAAATATCTTTTAAGATTTTTCTGGCGGTGACGTTTGGTCTATAGATAAATGGGAATTGATTTTCAACTATTGGTCCATTTGGTATTTGACCATTATTAACACCGATAATAAAATCATTTATTAATTTAATGGTTCTTTCAAATGAATAACCAATAAAATTTTGATAATATTCTAAAGATTTAACATCTTCTAAATTGCTATCATAATCAATATTATCTGATAATGTTTTAACAACAGGTTTTAATGAGTATAATCTTATTGAACCAGTAAAGGCATTTTGTTGGTTTTCCAAATTTTGAACTTCCCACTCAACCAATTTTTTGATTTGTTGGTTTGCGGTTCCAAGTTTAATAAAAGTTTGAGCTCTTTTACTTTTAATTGTTGAATCAAAATTTGATAACTGAACAAAGGCTCTATTTGTATTGGCAATAGGTAATTTATTTGTATCAAACCTTTTTGTTTTTCCGGCTCTTAAAATAACACTATTTCTTCTTACAATAACATCGGCAGCCCCTCTACCCAATAAAGCGTTGTCACCAGGTTCAGGAAATACACCATAAGATTTTACATTCTTGTATGTACCGTCTTTATTTTTAATAGATAATGTACTTAAAACTCTATCACCTAATGATGTGTATTTGTTTGCCGCTATAATATTTTCAAAGGGTAAACTCATTGGTGATGAATAAGCACCTTGAATATAATATTGGTCTTGGAATGGATATAAACTATTTTGGTAAATAATGTTAACTCTTTCCCCAACGTCAGGAACTTGGCTAAAAAACATTGGTAATAATGGTAATTGTACAAAGGGGTCTTTTGGTCCCCAAGTATCGGTTACAGGATTAAAACTATAACCTTCCAATACGGCTCTTGTATTTTGGTCTAACGGATATGCTCTAATACGACCCAACATTTGTGGGTCTTGATTATTAACAACCTCGGCAGGAAATATTATTTTCTTTTGTGACTTATCCATTATTTCGTGAATTATATTCTTTTAATACGATATCATACAAAGATTCAATGTTGTCCAAGTGTTTGGTCAATTCTACAATAAGATTTTTTGTTTCTTCAAAATCTTCATTTAAAAAATCCATAACTTTTGTTAAATCACCATTTCCTCTGTTTTTAATATCAGAGATAATTTCATTGGCTTCGTCAAACGATATTTTATTTGTTGTAATCATAAGGGAACTCCTGTCATTGGTCTTGGTACTGTAAATCCACTTGGTGTTATTACTTGTGCTGGAGTCATGGACACCATCTTTGAATTTTTTGTTCGTTCAGATTCGGTACCTTTTATTTGAGATACTATTGATTGTAAAAATAAATTTGGACTTCCATCAGGCATTGGTCCCGTTGGAATACCAGCTTTTTGTAATTCTTTAATTACTTCTAATGATGCTCTTATGTCATTAAATCCTGTTCTAAATGTTGATAAAAACAATAAAAATGGTGGTATTTCAATTCGTGTTCCTCGTAAGGCAAATTCAATAATATTAATAATATCACCAATAACACTTTTACATTTTTTATAGTCCGTAACCAACTGGGTTATTAATATTGCACCTTCAATTAATTGAAATATAACTGCGTATTGTTTTGCAACTTGGGATTTTTTTAAATCTCTAACAACACTTTGAAGAAGTTTTCTAATGTCTCTAACAATTAAATCACGTAAAATTTTTACAAATCTTGCTCCTATTTCAGACATAACATCTATGTTTAATGTTTGGAAAGTTTTTAAAAATGTTTGTAAATTATAAACTTCATTTACCACAGAACCAACTTTACCAAGAGCAATTCCTTCAATTGCTTTATACATCACCATAAATGGTAATAATACTTTTGGTGAAAGAACGGATGCGTACAACGCTTGTGGTATTGCTTTGATTATATTGGTATCTACCGAAAATTGAATTTCGGGTCCTTGCGGCCATTGTGGATTATCTGTTACAGATGCAATTGACTTGTTAAATATTTTACTATTACCGTCAGAGTTATTATCATCAACTTCTAAAATTCCAAGAAACGTATTAAATAATGCTTCAGTATCTATTGGTAACTTTACTGTGGTACAGTCAGGATATTCAACAACACCTCTTTGAATGTTTGACAAATCGTTTTCAATTATTCTTAAATCAACATCTGTTAATTCAAAAAAAGACTCATCAATACCATCTAAAGGTGCTACTTTGGCAACACCACTAACATCAATTTCTGACCTATCATCAAAACATAGACCTAAAATACGAGTTAATATTCTTTGAAAGAATAATTGGCTTTCGGTTTCCGCAGAACCATTTTTTAATTGTATTGACATCGCCCCAAATAAAACTTGAAATATTCGGAGATATATATTTTTAGTATCAACCATTTTGATAGTCTCAAAATAATCGGTGATAAATTGACTAACTAAATTTTTATTGTCAAGTCTGTCTGGTAATTTTACTTGGAAAAAACTTCCTTGGTTCCCATTATCATCTTCTGTTACATATGTAACATCAAGTAAACCTTGTTGTGATAAACCAAGATAATTTTGACCATATGTAGCATCGTAGGACACACCTTCGTTTTGAATCCTTTCATATAATTGACGATTCATAAAATAAGGATTTTTTTGAACTCCTGAACGAGATGTTGTAGTTGTTGTAGTTGTTGTTGCGGTACTAGTTAAATCTTTAAATGATTTATCTGTTGGTAATGTTTCATACATCAATCTACCCATGGGAGTTGTTGGTGACTCTTTTAATAAACCAAATAAATCCACACTTTCAACAGGAATAAAAATACCACCGGCAGAAAAGGTTGATACATCATAAGTTTGTTCTTGTGAACATCCTAATTGTTTCAACATTGCTTTTTTAATAATATCTGGTATTTCAGATTTAATTTGATTTAAAGCTATTAAAAAATCATTTTTAACTAATGAAACAACTGAACTAGATGATTTACCCGATAATCTATTATCAGGTAATAATTGATTAAGATTTAATAATTTATCTAATTGTGTCTCAGCTTGTCTTTGGAATTTTTTTTTGTTTTCCTGTAATTGAGTTAAAGGACTTACAGTTTCTTCAGCTGCCTTTTCTTGAGACGATTGTTGTTGAGATGTAATTTTTTTGTTATCTTCCGATACTTGATTAAAAGTCTGAACCGCCTTTATAGAACTTTCAGCGTTGTCATAAGCGGAATTTAAATCAACAATAGCTGCCATAATTATTTAAACTTATATGAATTGTCGTTTGACATCCCATCAATATCTTTTTGAATTAAAGACTGTAACATATCATCATCAATATCACCTAATGATAAATCATCCTCAGTTCTATTTGATTTTTCCCAAATAGTTGATTGTAATTTGGCCAATGTTAATTTTTTCTCCACAACATCATTAATAATTTTTTGTTGTTTTTCTAAAACAGGGCCAATAACCGTCATGTCTTCGGGGTCTTTTAACATTGCTAACATTTTATTTTGAACTCTAATTGCCGTAGACCTTTGTTCTACAAGTTCATTGTAGATTTCTTGTAATAACGAAAGAACTGAATCTTTAGTTAAATTTATTTCCTTTTTTTTTGGTCGTGACATATTGATAAATATTATTTTTAATGTTTTTTTACTCTATTATTTTATTTAATACAGCATAATACAACTTTTTAAAACGTTTCATTGCCGTTCTAATTTCTTTGGTTGAAAGATTTGTCATTTCACGAATTGAAAGTAAAATAATATTTTTATTAAATTTATTATTATCTGTACCTAAAAATATGGTTTTATAATTTTCAAATAACTCTAATAATGATATACCTAACTTTTTTTCATTGTCAGTTAAAGGTTCATTGTCAATATAATGTCTTAATTCAGTTAAGAAACCTTGGATTATATCATCTGTTTCGGTCTTTTCAAGTTCCATATAATAAACCATATCAGGTCTTTGTTCTAAACTTGATGATATATCTTCGTATGATATTTTTCTATTTGTATCTTTTTGGTCTTTTATAATTTGACCCATCAAATAATTTTTACAAATGGTACCAAAATAAGAATATGCCTTCTTTTCCTTTGAAGGTTTAAATTTATCAACCTTTGTCATCAAAAAAGAATGTGTATCAGTATGAATATCGGTAAAATTCATATCTTTACGATATAATTTATATCTACGGATGATTGATGAAATCATCTTATCTAAAGGTCCTCTTAAAAACTCGTTATAAATTGCGTTTTTTTCTTCAAAAGTTTCCGCAATAAGATATCGTCTTACCGCCGCCTCTTCGGCAACATCAAAATAATTTACAGTAGTTGCTTTTCTACCTCTTTTTTTAACCAAATCTGAGGTTGTTTCGGCGGATAACATTAAGCATTTTGAACTTCATACTTTATATTTCTGTCGTCTTTAAAAAAATATTCTTTTTTTGCTGTAGAAATCCAAAACTTTACTTCATGTTCAGTCATTACATCATCACCATTTTTGTAGTTCCAAAATATTGAACCTTCTCTCATACTTGTGTGTTTGTAACCAAGTTTTGGTATAGTCATAATTCTTAAAGAATTGTATGACATTCTCAATAAAAATTCATAAACAAATGTTAATTTAATTGACGGTTTAAATCCACCAAAATCAACAAGTTTTTCTTTTTTAATTACCATACCAGCGGTTTGAAAGTTTTGATAATCTAGTAATGTCTCATTATTCAAATAACCCATTTCTTGTGTGAAATTTGCGGCAAATGTTGCTTCATTTGTAAATCCTGCAAAAGTACCTTTATTATCCACATCAACAACTATTGGTAAAAACGCATCCACATCTGGATATATTTCAGAATATTTTAAAACATTGTCAAACCAAATATTTGAATATTCATCATCAAACTCAAAGAATGATACCCATTCACTTTCAGATTGTTCAACACCAAATGAAATTTGTTTTTGGAATGATGGTTCTCCAATGTATTCAACAAGTTTTACATTTAAAGTTTCAAAATCATAATTTTTTAATTTAGTAACCAATTGTTCTTCTTGAGTATGAACAATAATTAATTCATTAAATGTTGTTTTTTGAATTGTCAAAGATTTAATGGCACTTTCAAAGTATGTATCAAAATCTTTTGCCAATGTAGATTTGATAGGTAATATTATTGATAAATTAAGTTTCTTTTCCATAATTATTCGGTTTCTTGTGTGATTTGTGCTTCAAAAGCATCTTTACGTTTATTAATAAATGATTCAAATATGTCAATAACTGACGTTTTAAAATTCTCTTGGTTTGTAAATTTTTCAGCGGTGTTGAATCCTTCGGTATATAAATCCGCTAATACATTATCTTCTAACCATGTTTGAACAACATCGGCAATAACATCAACCATTTGATTTTGATTTTCAATCCAAATACCATTTTTTTCTGACATCCAACTTGGTTTTAAATTTGGTATTTTACCAACAACTGGTACACCACTCTTCATACATTCTAAAGGAAATGTTCCAAATCCTGAAGTTGGGTCAATCCAAACACCTAATAAACAATCTTGTAAACCTTTGGAAAAATCATCTTGGGATAAACCTCTCAAATCTTTGAAAGTAAAAAATCTATATTGTGGGTACTTTAAATAAAATTGTTTAATAATATTAAGACCTTCTCTTTGTTCACGTGCTGAAACACCAATTAATGTTTTTGCAGGAAATTTAGAAGTTTCAAAATTTTCGTGTATTGTTGGTTCTATAATATCAATAGATACATGTCTCATTAATGAGTTAATGTAATCTTTTTGTTCTTCAGATGTTGTTATACACTTAAAGAAACCATATTGTTCCCAAGTACCACCTGGTGATAAAGTTTCTAAAATGTGGTCATACGCTTGACACAAAACAATCTTACCACAAGGTAAATTTTTAACTTGTTCCATGATAAAACCAAAAATTTCTGGTATAACCAAAACATCTTCAGGCGCAATTGCTAAGTTTTGACCTTCCAAAGTTTGATGTTGTAATTCATCATAAGAACCCTTTAACCAAGAAGTTACTGGTGTGTATTCTTTCTTTTCATACAACATGATAACATTATGTCCGTTATTTTTTAAAGTTAAAGCCATTTCATAAATGTATCGTATTGATGCTTTGGCATTTCCTTTAGTGTCTTGGACAAAAAAATAAATTCTGTTCAATTTTTCGTCAATGTTTTTAATTGACACTTTGATTTTTTCAATCATTTCGTTTTCCATATACTGATTACTTAAAATTTTTCAATTAATTTATTTACTAACATTGTGTTCCACGCCAATTTAAAAGGTATTGTAAGTTGTGACGATACTTTATTTGCGAGTTTTTCATCAATGTCTTCAGTTTCACTTAAGATTACATCAATAAGTGTTTTAACCATTTCGTATTTTACAATAGAAATATGTTGCTCAGGTTCTGTTGAACCTGATATTGGTTCAGATATCATATTAACATATTTGTCAATATTATCTAAATTTAGGTAGTAGTTTTCACCAAATATTGTAATCATTTTTCTATTAAAGTTTCAATTTTTTTATCTAATTCTTTTAGTGTTGTAATGGTATGCTCACACTCTGTTGTTAAATTATAAGATGTTTCATACTTTATTAAAGTTTTATTTTCAGTTTGTAATAATAATTCAGGATTTGACGTTAATAAAACATCAAATTCATCCCATATTTTATTTTTTGTTAACTGATTATAAAAAATCACTTTTTCAATTTCACAACCAAACTTTGAAATAAAAAATAAAGTTGCTGGTTTTGTTTTTCCAATTTGTTTTGAAATTAATAAAAAACTTATATTATCTTTGTGTTT
>Ga0102863_1000395_pt1 | contig 11531 bp, 3 predicted proteins | sample Colrivmet1449A02_FD_78451 | JGI IMG/M metagenome (GOLD analysis project Ga0102863, IMG submission 78451) | Estuarine microbial communities from the Columbia River estuary - metaG 1449A-02 | ecosystem: Environmental > Aquatic > Marine > Intertidal zone > Estuary | place: USA: Columbia River...
ATTACCTATTATGGATTCAAAATTCATTAGAAAATTCATTGATGAAAATGAACCAAAGTTAGATTTAACTAAAACAGTTATAGCCCCGTCAGGAAACAAGGTAGATGTTGAAATCGCCTTTGGGGTGGAGTTTTTTCGGGTTTTCTTCTGATTATAGGAAATTTCAATTAGACGAATTTTTTATTCTGAGTCGAGATTTACATATGTCTTGGACAGATTTTCAAAAAATGCCAACATATGCTCGTAGGTATATTGTGGACAAATTAATAGAAACTTATCAAAAATAAGTTTTATTCTATTTATTAGAATATGCAAGCAGCTACAGGAAATACCGTCACAATGGCGCAGGCGGCAATCAACAGTTTAACCGATACGATAAATCAGGGTTATGACAATTGGTTATCTAGAACAAAATTTTTAGAAAAAGAATTTTCTAATTTTAACGCAACACTTGCAGGTACTTTTGGTCAAACACAAATGGCCATTAGGAGTTTAAATGTTGAGTTGGCCGTTGCGACACCATTAGTTACAGGATTGGGGGGTTCGTTAACAGATGTAACAAATATACAAAAAGGTATTGCGGAAAGTTTAAATACTAATGTTATTACTCTTGGAGAAACTGTTGGTGAATTATATGCAGCAGGAAGAGCCGTTGGTGTGTCTTCGGAGGGTGTTGGTGAGATGGTGAAAGGATTCCAAGATGCGGGAATTCAAACCGGAAATATTAAAGATAACATTCAACAATCTGTTGATATTGCAAGAAAAGTTGGTGTTAACACAAGTGCAGTTTTTACATTGGTTAAAAACAATTTAGAATCAATTAACAAATATGGTTTTGAAAACGGTGTTGCGGGATTGGCTAAAATGTCGGCGCAGGCTGCGGGACTACGTATCAATATGAATGAAATTTTTGGATTTGCTGAAAGGGTGTTTAACCCAGAAGGTGCGGTAGATATGGTATCTACATTTCAAAAGTTGGGTGTTGCTGCTGGTGATTTAGCGGACCCATTTAGATTAATGTATTTAGCATCCGAAGATACTGCTGAATTACAGAATCAAGTTGTAAAAATGACCGAAAAGTTTACATACTTTGATGAAACAACAAAAGAATTTAAAGTTTTTCCAAATGCCAAACGTGATTTAAGAGAGATTTCAAACGCTACGGGAATTGCGTATGAGGACTTAGTCAAAATGTCTGAGGGTCAACAAAAGTTAAATAAAATTAGAGGTGAATTTAAAACAACAGGAATTGATGAAGAATCCAAACAATTTATTGCTAACGTAGCCCAATACAACAAAGAGAAAGGAGCTTTCACAGTTAAAATTGGTGACCAAGAAAAAACAATTTCTGAAATTAATACCAAAGACCTTGAAGAATTAAAAAAGTCTAACGAACCGGTGACTTTGGAACAATTAGCGAAGGAACAATTAAATCAAGACCAATTGGGAAACGCTCTTTTAAAACAACTAGTTGATAGTGTTGCCGCACCAATTGCCGGTTCAAAAGCCCCAAGAGAACTGAGAGAATTTGGTCGTGGTGCAACCCAAGTAGCGTCAACAGCGGCAACCAAAACACTGGGTAATCAAAGAGGAGCAATAGCCTCAATTGATAAATTTTATGACCAAGCAGGAAAAAGTATTATGGATTTATTCCAAGGAGAAGGAAGTCCAACCAAAATTGCTGAAATTTTTAAAACTGCGGGTATGGATGTACAAGATGGTTTTGCGAATATAAAACAATCAATTACAAGTATTGATTTTAAAGCCGCTATTCAACCATATGTTAGTTCAGGAAATAAAATTGCTGAAGCGGCAGATTTGGCGGTTACGGGACTTAAAAAATTGGCCGCAAAAGCCACCGCATCAGGAACAATGACAAATAAAGCGGACGCAAACCAATCACAATCATCAAATAATCAAACAATAAAAGTTGAAGATATTAATTATAAAGGTGCAATTGAAATTAAAGTTACAACACCAAATGGAAATACTAGTAATTTAACTGACACCCAAGTGTATGATTTATTTAAAAACGAAACATTTATTAAACAAATTAATAAAATGATTAGTGATGGTAGTGTCAAGGGTCCATATAGTTCTGTTCCAAACAACACCGGATAAATTAAATAAAAAAATAAAGGTGCATCTATTTATAGATGATACAACAACATGCCAAGTAAATTAACCTTTATTGAAACACAATTCGTAAGAAATTCATTATTGGTAAGGAATTTAAAACCTTATGCGAAACCTGGTGTGTATACTCCTGTAGGTGTATCGGGTGTTGATGAATATATTAGAAGTGATTATTCGGTTATTGATTCTCCTGACGCATTAATTGATGCTGACCCATATGCCGACAAATTATATACAAACAATACGTTTGGTCCTTTAGGTGGGTATAATAAAAATATTAATGGTTTAATTAATACACAACAAACATTATCAAACCAAGGTCCTTATACTTCAACACCACCATATACCGAAGCATTACAATTATACTCAGTATCGTTCCAAAAAAGACAATACATTAAAAATGTTTATTCGCCAGGAAACCAATACACCTATTACGACATGGGTGATGTTATTAAAGTACAAAAAAATGCGACATATTGGGACCCACCAAGTTTCAGACCATCATCATATTCACCATTTTCAGTTTTATTACAAGCCGACCCCGTTGGTGATAACGGTCCTGCTAGCGATGACTCACAACTTGCTCAAATGGGGGTTAAAGGTGCAAGACAAGCGTTTCAATATAGAGTTGACCAAAATGTTAGAACTGAGACATTAGGTAGAGTTAATATATTAAATGGTGTTCAAGACCCCGTTAATTTATCTTTAATCTTAGCAGGAAAAAAACCTTTAATTTATAGGGATTGGAAAATTACATCAGGTGGTGGAAATATTTTATCACAAGGTCAAGATATTGTCCAACGTATTGCTGGTTTTACATTACCATTTTCACCAATACCGGGAAGTTATTATGAAGCCCGTGATATTAACTCAACACAATCGGCAATTAAGGCGGCAGGTAATGGAAAACGTGGTGGTTTATTCGGATTATTTGGTTCAAGACCAACATCACCATCACAAGTATTTTTAGACTATACAGGTTCAGGTCAAAGAGCTCAATTGACTCAGAACTTGGACATGAACAGATTCCGTCCACAATACAATACAGGTGGAACAGGAATTTTATCGGCACTTGGAAACGCTATTACAGGTGCAATTGCTAACAACGCCAGTCAAGGAACTTATTATGTAGGTAGTCCTGAAAGGGAACCCGGATATTTAACATCTCCTCCTGGTCAAGTACCTATTGACCCATTCGGTGCTCAAGTATTAGCACCCGTTTATGGTCCTGATGTTTTAGGTAAAGAATATGAAGGTGTTGACAAAGACTTTAAATTTGGTTTGGCAGGTAAACCATTTGTTGATGACGGTAGTATTGTTGGTGGTTTTAGTTGGGTGAGTCAAAAATGGGCACCAAACGCAGGTAGGTATCAAAAACCTGGTGGAGATTACGGAACAGAAGACCCGGCATATCCATCAATATCAAATCAATTTACATCAACTGAATCAATAAACTATGAATTTAAACCAGGTTCAATTTTAGATGATACTCAAAGATTAATTGATTCACAACCAAATTCAGGAGCCAGATTTGGACACGTAGGTAACGCAATTAGCCAAACATCAAAAGTTTTCTTTGATGGTTATAAAGAAATTACAAAAGGTTCTCAGATTGTTAGATATTCTGATGGACAAGCCAATGTGGGTATTGAATATTGTCGTGTTTTTACTAAAGACACACCATATTATACTTTTAACAACTTACAAAAGAAAGACGGAAATATTCGTAAGTTTTCATACTCCGTAATGGACTCTACTTTCAACATTAATATCGCACCTGAAAAAGGTGGAGATAGTGTTGTTAATGGTAAAGTTAAAAAATACATGTTCTCAATTGAAAACTTGGCTTGGAGAACAGGATATAGAGCGGGATATAGAGTTGATGATTTACCCGCTTGTGAAAAAGGACCTAATGGTGGTAGAGTAATGTGGTTTCCACCATATGATTTATCATTTACTGAGGATACAAGACCATCATTTAACGAGACTACCTTCTTGGGTAGACCCGAACCAATTTATACCTATAAAAACACTTCTCGTAGTGGTACATTGAAATGGAAGATGATTGTTGACCATCCGTCAATTCTAAATCTTATTGTTAATAAGGTGTTAGCAAATGAAGGTGATAGACAAAAAGTAGATTCTATTGTTGATTCGTTTTTTGCTGGTTGTAAAAAATATGATTTATATGAACTTGCTAAAATTTATAACACAGTTCCATTAACTGATTTACAGGCTTGGCAAGAAATTATTACAAATCCAAACGCAACCAATACAAATATTGTTGATGCTTCAAAAGCAACCAATACCACGGCAACAAACTCATTACAAGATGGGGGAACAACAGATGATGCCACAGGAAACCCAACATTAAATGAATATAATGGTTTTGGGTTTTATTTTGATAATGACATACCAAGCCCAACATCGGTGGCTTTCCAAACAACATATGCTAATTATACATCAGCATCTAATAAACAAGTGTATAATAATAACTCAAAAGACAAACAAGTTACAACTCAATTTTTTGATGGTGTTATTGAAGAAAACTATACAAGATTAAAAGAAATGGCTCAAAAAATGTATAATATTTTGAGTCAAAAACAAGCTTCTAGTATTTTAGTTACTTTGGAGGCAAGTGCATCACCATCGTCATCAATTGATTATAATGATAAGTTGTCTACTAGAAGAGGTGAATCTGTGGTTGAATTCTTTAAAACTTATAGTTTTGGTGCGAATAATAATTCATTAGGTCAATTTATTGGTTCAACATTAGTATTCAATACTATTGCAAAAGGTGAAGTTGCAAGTGTAACCCCAAGAGGTAAACAAAGTTATAGTACTTACGATTGTAAAGACGAAGCTCTTAATACTGAAAAATATACAACAAGAGCAATGGCTTGTAGAGCTGTATTATTAAAAAATGTTGAAATTAAACCAATTGAAAAGAACTCAGAACCAAGCTCAACAGCCGCTGAAAATAGTGCGGCAAACAACGCCGCTGGAAAACCAAACACAGGACAAAAACCAGGTCAAACTAATACTGTTGTAAATCAACAACCACAAAAAGATTTATATAAAGGAGCATCCAAAAAATTATTAAGATATTTGTTAAATGAATGTGATTATTTTGAAGTTTTAAAGGCTGAAAATCCATTTATTTATGACTCAATTAAAGAAAAAATTAAATATTTCCAACCAGCATTTCACTCAACAACGCCTGAGGGACTTAACTCACGTTTAACTTTCCTACAACAATGTATGAGACCTGGTGAAACAATTCCAACAATTGGTACCAATGGTGAAAAACTATATAATGATGCGTTAAATACATCGTTTGGAGCACCACCAATCATGGTATTACGTATTGGAGATTTTTATAACACCAAAATTGTTCCAACATCTTTAAGTTTTACATATGATAAAACATTTGACATGAACCCTGAAGGTATCGGTTTCCAACCTATGATTGTTGATGTCAATTTAAGTTTTAATTTTGTTGGAGGTTCAGGATTGGCAGCACCAATTGATACATTACAAAATGCGTTATCATTTAACTACTATGCTAATACTGAAATGTATGATGAAAGAGCCGAAGCAACTGAAGATACAAGTAAACTTGATAAACAAATTATCCAAGCGTTAACTCAAAATCCACCAACTGTTGGTGTTGCCAACATTCAGAATAATAAAACAAATGATGGTGGAAATACTATTGGTGTTTCAACATTTACAGGTCTAACAGATAGTGGACAAACAGGAACTATTGAATATGGTACATTTACCAACAAATTTGTTGATAAAACTAAAGCGTATTATAATGGAGTTATGAACACCATGAATAGTGCGTTATTGAACTATAATTATGGTATGTTGGCAATATTAAATTATGGTGGTGGTAACCAAGGATATAACACGGGTTCATTTAATTCCGCAACATCAACAACTACTTTAATTTATGGTAAACCAATTAATACTCAAAAATATGTTGACGAAGCATTTAAAGCATTGTTAAAAGATGTTGACGATGATAACTTACCAATATTCACATCAGGTGAATTTACAAAATCTGTAATTACAACGGCTCAAAAAAGATTATTCAAGAAAAACTATTCAAATTTTGTTAAAACTTACAGAAGTAGTTTTTTAAATACAATTACCTCTGATGTAAATACTTTAACAGAACTACAACAAGATTATGTTTATAATGTTGATAGAATGAATTTTGTTGCTAGTGGAACCACAACAGGACATGACGGTAAATTAAATGATAAAAATATTGCAATTATTTATATAACAACGGGTCAAACAGAAACTGTTAATGGAACGCCAATAGATACTTTAACATCCCTTAGAAATGATTATACTTCTATAGCAACTAATAACAATCAATTTTTGACTGATTTAACCGCAGCACAATTATATGTAACTAGTTCCTATAAACCAAATGAACCTGGCGTTTTTACACCACCAACAGGATATGAATTTTTATCAACACCAGAAAAAACAAGAGAATATTTACTAATGTCAAGAGCCATAACAATTGAATCAGCAAAAGATAATTTCTTAAACGCACTACAAGAAGGGTTAGATGTTTATACCAAATTCGCAGTTGAATCATATTATTTTTCAGGTCCAAATTCATTATATGTACAATGGCCAAAATTAAATCAAACAGGTCTTGCTTTAATGACAACATTCCAAACAAACACCACTGGTAAAAATTATGTTGATTATACACCACCATTTGGTACAACACAAAAAAGAGTTGTTGATTTTAGTGAAGATAGTGCTGCATCTGAAGACCTTAAAAAACAATTACAAAATCTTTACGCAAATAAAAACGATAGTTCAAGCATAAACCCATATAACTTCAAGAAAAAATTTAATTAATGGATGCTTATTACAACCGATATCAACAATTTTCAATTAATGGTGAACAAACTGTGGTTCCATTTATTCCACTACAGTCAAAATCGTCTGACCAAAGATATATCTACAGAACTGGATTTAGTAGGTTAGACAAAGTATCTCAACAATATTATGGAACACCTTTTTTTGGTTGGTTAATATTACAAGGTAATCCTGAATATGGAGGATTGGAATGGAATATTCCAAATAATGCAATATTGACAATCCCATATCCACTCATATCTTCATTACAAGATTATAAAAATGGTTTAGACAACTATTTCTTCTATTATGGCAGATAATTTTGGTACAACGGATAATATCTACATTGAATCCGATTATGATAATATATTTTTAATTGACCCAAATAAGGTTGAGAACAGTCTTGGTCAACCAATGGATAGACCAATACATCATGAAGACCTTGTTATGTATGCCAACTTGGAAGCAAAAATGTTACCAAGAACAAAATTAGCCGTTGGTTCCGCTCTTACAGACGCTGTGCAAACAACACCAATCGCATCCATTAACTTTTTAAGACCTGGTGGAAAAACAACACTGAATAACAATTATCTAAATGAAATTACTGGTTTAAACACTGTTGATGGTAAAGGTACAAACCAACCAAGCAAAACCAATGTACAACAACAAAACAAGAGTGACGATTTTTATATTAAACAAAACACAATTAACAGTGAAGATACTGGTTTATTAGGTATTGAAAGTATAAGAATTAAAAATACAAGAAGTTTAACACCAACAGTTGAAGTTGTGTTAATTGATGTTCAAGGAAGAGCACTATTTGAAAAGGGTGAAAACTCAGAATATGCCTGCTTCTTTAACTTACCGTATCCAACATTTTATTTGACATTAAAAGGGTATTATGGTAAAGCAATTAGATATCAACTTATTTTAACTAATTTTTCTGCGGCGTTTGAAGGTAATACTGGAAATTATAGAATTAGTTTAAAATTTTATTCTTACAAATATACAATTTTGGCGGAAACACAAGTTGGTGCTTTGTTCGCGGTACCGTTTATGTATACAACGGATTATAGAATTAATAATACCGCACCAAATTCACCTGGTGTAAACGCAGCTCAAACATCTAATGGAAACCCTGATGTTACAACATCTTCTGTGAGGGTAACAAAAGGTGGTCAAACCATTAGAGATGTTTACAAAAGATATAAAGCCTTAGGTTTAATTTCACCAAACCTCCCTGAACTTTCATTTCCTGAATTAAAAGCTAGATTAGAGGCGTTAGAAAAAAATTTACAACAAAGTTTTGGACAAACGGATTTTACACCACTTTCTGATTGTGACACATATTTTAAATTATTAACAAGTTTAAGAGATAGTGTGTTATCAACTGATGATACCAGTTGGTCTAAGAAATATCTTGACCAAGAAAAACTTTTTGTATTAAAACCTAGTTCTGTCGGTGGTAAAAATGGTGTACTTACTTACATTTATAATAATAACACTAGAGCTAGTTTACAATTACAAGTTAATGCGTATTCACAATTAAAACAATTGGTTGATGGATATAAAGTTGATTTGGCTAAAAATAAAACATTAAGTGACCCCGGAACATTTACAATTGATGGTAAAAAACAAACATCAAAAGTTGTTAAAATTAACAATTTAACTATACAACCAACAATTATACCATCCGCGATAACACCACCATATGTTCCAACAGGTTTTTCTGTTGGAGAAGTTAGGGGACTTGTTAGTTCTAATAGAGCCATGAGTAATATGGTTAATTATAGTTCTGATTTAGTTGGTTCGGATTCTGTTAGAAAAAGTTTAAATGATTCTGATATTGATTGGGCGGAAACATTTAAAATTAGACGCAAACGAGAAGCTCTTAGTACACTTGAAATAGTTAATCTACAAACAGAAGAAGCGGGTTTCTTTAGACCATTTTCTGACAACACAGCAAATTCTAGTATACCACCAACATATAATTTTGTATTTGACGGACCTGGTAACTTTTCAGACATCTTAGATAAAACATTTGAAGATTTGTCCCAACAAAAAGAAAAAATTGTTCTTGCGTTAAATGAGTTTTTATCTAAAAAAATTGAAGGTAATGATGGTTTAGGATTTAAACCAACAATGAGAAATATCATGGCAATGATATTTGCGTCCGTTGAAGCGTTTTATAGATTAATGGACGATGTACATAGCCAAGCTTGGAGTCAGAGGTTAAACCCAATTAGAAAAAATGCGGTGTTTGATAATACAAAATCTTCCGTTAGTACGGATAGTAAAGATTTAGTACAACAAACGGACCAAAATGCTTTAAAAGATATTCCAGTATATCCTTGGCCACAATATTTTGTTGAAACAAACAATCCTGATGGTGAAAGGTTTGAATTAAGATACCCCGGTGACCCGTCAGAAATCTCAAAAACAAGGGCGAATGATTATAAGGTTTGGCCTGAAGTTCAATTTGTTGAAGAATATATGAAAGGATTGGCTCAAAGAGCTAATATTAACATGGGCCCAAATGGTAGTAATAACGAAGCCAATATAATAAGTAGAATTACTGTAAACGGTATTGAATTCCCCACAACAAATATACCGTATAGTGATTATGATAGTGTTAAATTTATTTATGAAATTTATGAGAGAGTTTTATTGGCGTCATATTGGGATAGATTGTCTACATCAGGAGCAAAACAATTATCGGTATATAATACATTATCTGACTTAGAGGTTTCCAATATAAGAACGGCACTCGCGTCTACAAGTCCAAGCTTAACAAAAATATTAAAAAACTATGCTTTAACACCGCAAAACTTCCCGTTAATTCTTAGAAGTATTTCAAATGACGGAACGGGTTCTAGTTGGCAACAATTCATTAGGGGAGAATTTACTTCTGAGTATTTAAGAACAATTACAGAAAATGATTATGCAATTTTAAATGATTCGTTTATTAAATCAAAGCCAACTACGAATAAAAATATTCAATCATTAACAAACATATCAAATTATATTAAATCAACATTGTCAACACAAACAAACATAATGGATGTTTATCCATTTGTTATTACTGATTGGCAAAATGAAAACTTGGCCGGTGTAAAAACATCAAAAGGTAATGTTTTTGATACAACAAAAAGTTTGTTTTTAAATGATACTCAGAGATATATTACCAATTATGAAAGTGCCGATAGTTTAAACAACAATAGACCTTTTGTTAATAATTGTTTTATTCAAACATTAACAACACCTAAGCCAATATTATCCGTTGGTGAGTCGGGAAATCTTACAGGTGCGGCACCAACAGGAACTTTGGCGGCCTTTAACCAATTTTACAAAGAAAGACGTTTAAATAATAGTTTCTTGGTAACCGAAGGACCAATAAATTACCAAGCTAAAACAGGAAATGTTGATGCATTCCAAACAACATCAATGTTAAACACACCTTTCTTTATCAATGCATTACAAGATGGTATTAATAAAGATAGAAACAATACAAACACAACTCCATATGTTTTACCAGCATATTTGTTTTTAAATTCATTACCACTTGCGACATTAAGAGAAAAATATAAAAACATTACAACAGAAGATTCTACTGATTTAGATTATATTTTTACCACTCTAACAAAATTTGGTGGTGTACATAAATTACCATATGCTTGGATTATAAAATATGGTTCTATTTGGCACCGTTACAAAACATATGTTGAAACAAATGTAGATATTTTAGATTCTGTTTGGAAAAATGTGGATGTTGAAAATCTTTATGACCCCGATGGTTCATCATTACAGAAACAATATACATTTACATCAACCAATGAAAATTATAATATTGTTGCTCAAGATACAATAGCACAACCACCATTAACTTTAACACAAGTACAAATGAATCTTGGATTTTATCCAAAGATTATTAATGACACATACTTTTTGGTTACTGGCCAAGAATTATTTACGGGATATACAAATACTGACATACAAACAGCAATTAGTCAAGGATTGGTTGTGGGTGCAATACCAAACGCTCAAATATCAACACAAGTTGGATATAATGCAACACCAAATCAAGTGTTAAAATTTAACAATTTTTTTACTACATTTGAAACACAAAATTCACCAAAATTCAAATCAAACCAACAATATAAAACTTTGTTGATGCCAAGTTTTGGTACCATATATAACCAAGTTGTTGGTGAATGTTTTACGGAAACAATAACAGGATTAACACAAACACAAGAAGTTCAAAATAATAAAGCGGTATTTAATGGTTCTGTAAGACCATTTTGGGCGGCACCAAATTTCGGATACTTTGAATTATCAAGTATTACAAAACCAAGTCCAAATGAATACATGAAAGAAGTTTATCCAAATTTAGAAATACAGGATGTGGTTAAATTTGGTCAGACTTATTCTAAAATTGATGATGTTTTTGGAACGTTTAAAACAGAAATTTTAGATTCGTTTGAAATTGAATTTTTAAATTTTTG
>Ga0102863_1000400_pt1 | contig 11499 bp, 21 predicted proteins | sample Colrivmet1449A02_FD_78451 | JGI IMG/M metagenome (GOLD analysis project Ga0102863, IMG submission 78451) | Estuarine microbial communities from the Columbia River estuary - metaG 1449A-02 | ecosystem: Environmental > Aquatic > Marine > Intertidal zone > Estuary | place: USA: Columbia River...
ACTTGGAAAACACACAGAACGCTGAACAAGTTGCTGAAGAAACAGGAACAGAATTAAGCGCACACACAAACCCGTTAATTGATTTAGGCGAAGAACCACAAGAAAATTGGTTATTAATAGATGAAAAACAAGTTAACTACGATACAGACGAAGAAGAAAACGAATTGTTAAGTAAAGAACCTAAACAAAGTTTATTAAACAAAATTGTAAACTTGGTTAGTACAGGTTCAGCATTTCCGAATAGCAAAAGTCAACAAGATGAACTAATAGACGGAGTTAAATTTTTTACACGTTATAAATATGTCGGTGAAATAACTAAAAATAGACGTGAATTTTGTACACAAATGATATTAGCAAACAAGATTTACAGAAAAGAAGACATTATAAGAATGACAACACAAGTTGTTAACGCAGGTTGGGGTGCAAAAGGTGCCGACACTTATTCAATTTGGTTGTATAAGGGCGGTGGAAATTGCCACCACCGTTGGAACAAGCAAATATATGCAAGTTTTGAAGGAACTAATATTGATATAAACAGTCCACGAGCGCGACAAATTGCAGGGCAAAAAGCAGAAAAATACGGATATGTAATTAATAACCCAAAGTTAGTAAGTACACGTCCAATTGATATGCCTAACAAAGGGTTTTTACCTAAAAATAAAAAAGAGAATTAATGGCAGAAGCACTTTTAGTAACACGACAAGATTTAGTTAAATTCACTTCGTTAAACGGAAACGTAGATACGGATAATTTTATACAATATATTAAAATCGCACAAGATACAGACTTGCAAAATTTCACTGGTACAAAGCTCCTAAACAAGATAAAAGCGGACATAGTAGCAAATACGTTAACAGGCAATTATTTAACGCTTACAACTACTTATTTAAAGCCGATGTTAATTCATTTAGCGATGAAGTATTATTTACCGTTTGCAGCTTATACAATTTCAAACAAAGGAGTATATAAACACAATTCGGAAAATTCAACAAGCGTAGAAAAAAACGAAATAGACTTTTTAATTGAAAAGGAAACACAAATAGCACAACACTACACACAACGTTTTATTGACTACATAAGTAATAATAACAATTTGTTTCCTGAATACAACACGAATAGTAATAGCGATATGTTTCCAGATACTAATAATAATTATACAGGATGGTACATTTAAAAAGCTACAAACCAAAAGAAGTAAACATAGTTAAGTTAAAAACTTATTTAAAGAAATTAGAAAATGGCAAATAGTAACGGTTGGGGCGATGGTTCAGGAAACAACACAATTGGTTGGGGACAAGGAGCAAACAACGCAATAGGTTGGGGAAAATCGCATTCGTTATCTTATGCAGGTTTGACTAATATAGTAGGCGTAACAACAGACACAGACGCACAAGCATTTATTACAGCAACAGGAATAACTGACGCAACACAACAAGGAGCAATAGACGCTCTTGTAAAAGGTTTAAAAACCGATTTACTTTGGACTAAAATGTTAGCGGTTTACCCATTTGTAGGTGGTACTGCAACGACTTGTAAATATAATTTAAAGAATCCTGTTAACACTAATTTAGGACATAGATTAAATTTTGTAGGTGGCTGGACTTTTTCTAACAATGGAGTAACACCAAATGGAACAACTGCATACGCAGATACTTTTTTAGCCCCTTTAACGCATTTTACTTCAGGCAATAGTTCAGTTTCAGTTTATTCAAGAATTAATAATTCAGAAGTTGGAGTACTTTTAGGAACAAGGGGTTCAGCTTTTAATACAAATTTAGAACTTTTATTAAGAAATAGTACAAACACTAACCTTTGGCACAATACAAGTTCAGGCGGTATAATTGTTAGTCCAACACCTACAACAAGTGCAATGAATTTTATTTCAAGTAGAATTAATTCAGCAAATAATATAACTGCACAAAATGGAGCTACAAATAGTCAAGTAGGTTCTGAAATAGCTTTTTCATCTTTTCCAATTTATATTTCAGCAAAAAATAATATTGGTGTAGCTGCAACTTTTTCAACAAGACAGTTAGCATTCGCTCACATTGGAACAGGTTTAACAACCGCAGAATGTACTTTATTATACAATAGAATACAAACTTTTCAAACAACTTTAAGTAGACAAGTATGATAAAAGTAGGACTTTTAACGGAAAAACAAAAAGACGAATTAGTAGGGCAAGAATTTATGCTTGATGTATATTTTAACCCTATTCAAGACGCAAATAATAATTGGATTATTTCAATTCAAGAAATAGAACAGTGCAACAACCAATTTGCTTGGGTTAAAGATTTAGAATTAATTACTTACGAACCAAAAAAACAAGTAGATGAAAAGTAATTATTTAGCAAGTCTTTATTTTATTGCGGGTTTTTTAACTTCGTTTTCTTTAATTTGCCAAGGCACAGAACCTTACATTAATTTGGCAGGAATAACTTTATTTTTTTACTTAACTTTCAGTTTAACTGAAGCACTCGAAGAATTATGAAACTACAACTTTTTTTATTACTTTACTCAATTAAAAATTCAGCATTGAAACTTATAACAATTATTTTTTCGTTTTTTTTACCAATAGCTGGAATACTTGGACTTTTATTTACTTTGATTTTAGCAGACACAGCTACAGGAATATGGAAAGCTAAACACCTAAAACAAGAAATAACATCACGTAAACTTTCGGCAATAATTTCTAAAATTTTGCTTTATGAGTTATGTGTTATTTTATTTTTCTTAATAGATTATTTTATTCTTAACGATATAGTTTTAACCGTGTTTTCCGTGCCTTTAATGTTAACTAAAGTTTTAGCGTTAATTTTAGCAAGTATCGAAATACAGTCCATTGCAGAAAATTGGCGCATAGTAAAAGGAGTAAATTTATGGCAGTCAGCAAAATTACTTTTTACACGTGCTATTGATATTAAAAACGACATAAACAAATTAAAATGAATTTAAGCGCACACGTTACACTTGCAGAGTTTGAAAATTCACCTACTGCAACAACGCACGGAATAAACAACAAAATGAGTTTGTCACAAATTGAAAGCGCTAAACTTTTATGTGAAAACGTGTTTGAACCTTTAAGAATTCACCTAAACATACCAATAAAAATTAGTTCGGGCTACCGTTCACCACAATTGAATAAAATGATAAAAGGGAGTTTATCAAGCCAACATTGTAAAGCTGAAGCAATGGATATTAAAATAGACGCTAAAGGGTTTCATTTTATAAAAGACAAATTAGACTTCGACCAATTAATTTGGGAGTTTGGAAACGATGAAGAACCGCAATGGGTTCACGTTAGTTATAAAAAAAGTGGAAATCGTAAACAAGTTTTAAAAGCAACCAAGCAAAATGGCAAAACTAAATATAATTCTTATTAGTCTTTTTCTTTATTCGTGTTCGGCTCAATATCACCTGAACAAAGCAATAAAAAAAGGTTACGTTTGCGAAGATATTGCAGACACTTTGACAATAACAAAACTTGATAGTGTTTTAGTTACAAAATTTGACACAACGTATTACGAAACGTTTTTAAAAACTTTTGACACTATTATACAATGGCGAACAGAGTACGTTCCAAAAACACGATTAGACAAAAGAATAGAATATAAAATAAAAGTTAAAACTATTTATAAAGATAGGATAGTTGAAAAAGCAAAAGCAAAGTCTGAAGGACAAAAGGCAAAAACTGAATTAAAAAAGAACCGTCCAACAGGAAATCTAAACCTTCTTTTTGTAGGGGTTGCAATCGGTTTACTACTTTCGTGGTTATGGAAGTACGCAATCAAATCTGTAATATAAATTTTTATGAAAAATTCAAGCGCAAGGTTTCGTCTTAAACAAGATGAGATTGAAATACTTATGCAGTATCGTGGCATTAAAGAAGCAACCGACGAAGCTGGAGTAGATGACAAAGACGTAAAACACGGTTGGTTAAAAACAAAACAAGCTTCTTTGTTCTTTAAGAACCCTAATTTTAAGGTTGAAGAACTAAACGCAATCCAACAAATAAAAGACGAATGTATAAAAGAAGTAAAGTTATACGCTCCGAAATATCACGCAATAGAAACAATAAAAAGCGAAGACACGCATTTACTTGTAATTGATATTGCAGACTTACATATTGGAAAACTTGCAACAGCATTTGAAACAGGTGAAGACTATAATTCACAGATAGCCGTTAAACGTGCAAAAGACGGACTACAAGGCATCTTAAACAAGGCAAAAGGGTTTAATATAGACAAAGTTTTATTTGTTGCAGGAAACGACATACTACACACCGACAACACAAAACGAACTACAACAGCAGGAACACCGCAAGACACGGACGGAATGTGGTACGATAATTTTTTAATGGCAAAGAACCTATATATTGAACTTTTAGAACAATTAATGAATTTCGCAGACGTTGAAGTTGTTTACAACCCAAGTAACCACGATTTAACGCACGGTTTCTTTTTAATGCAATTAATAGAAGCACACTTCAGCAAGTCAAGTATTCGTTTTAATGTAGATTTAAAACATAGAAAAGCGTTTAGGTACGGAAGTAATTTAATAGGCACAACACACGGTGACGGAGCGAAAATAGAACATTTACCTTTATTACTTGCAACGGAGTTTCCAATACTTTGGAGCAAAACTAAACACCGATATATTTATTCGCACCACGTACACCATAAAACAAGCAAGGATTTCATTGGAGTAACATTTGAAACGTTACGCAGTGCTTCAGGAAGTGATAGTTGGCATCATAAAAACGGATATACAGGCGTTCCAAAAGCCGTTGAAGGATACATCCACCATAAAGAATTTGGACAAATTGCACGTTTAACACATATTTTTTAATATATTTGCAATTCATAGTTAGTTAAAAGAAAACAGTTATAAGCTCCCCAGCACGTAGCTGTTTTTTTTTGCACTAATAATGCTAAATAAAGTTTACAAATACCTACACTTTTGTAAGATATGCTTTACATAATAGGTATAATTCCGATTAATTGTCCAGTTTTTAATAGCAAAAACTTGACATTTTAATAAAGGATAAGGGGCAAAAATTACCACATTAATTAAATAGAAATGTTTTATAAACTTGACATTTTTATGGTTATAACCCTAATAACAATCAAAATTTTATATGTTTTACCTTTACTCTAATACGATATTAGGTAAAATTTACCTTAATTACGTGTTTTTCTTATTTAGAATGAATATTTATAACGTTTTTTTTTGTTCAGAAAACGTAATAAACACAAGGGTTTTAAAAAATAATTAAAAATAAATTAAAAATAATTGTTAAAAAGTATTGTAGTTATTAAAATAGTATATATATTTGCATATAATTATTAACGAAAACAAAAACAAAAACTATGAACACAGAAATGAAATTTACAGGAAACTTAATTAAATATGAAAACGGAAAAAAATTTGGTATTCATACTAAAATGACAAAAAAAGGATTAAGATATTACAGATATTCTTTTGGTCGGTTTTTTCCAATATCTCAATTAGAAATAAATAAATATATAATTTTAAATTAAAAACTATGAAAACAACATTAGCAACAACGTTAGACTTTTTAGAAGTTCAGCAACAGGAAAACAAACACAACACGAACCAACTGCATTTAATCATTCAAACCTTATGTACATTTTTAGACGATGAGCAATTGCAGGAAGTAGAAAATTTATTTAACCAATTTAAAAAATAAGACTATGAAAAACTTAATTGATTACTTTACACCAACAACCCAAGAACATAAATCGTTTTTAAGGCACTTTTTAGGCACTCTAACGGCTTTTATTGTGTTGGGTGGTATGTTCTATTGTTTAATGTATTTAAAAGCGTTGTAAGATGGAAAATAGAAATTTAGAATTTTGGAATAAAGGTTGGGAATTAACCTACGAATTTTTAGGTTGGCAATATTCAATTGCAGGAACTTGGGAGTTCAACGATTGGGACGAAGTTTCGGAATATGCGTTTATTGAATTAGACGTTGATGTTAGTCAAAAGTGGTTAACAGAAACAGACGACAATTTACAACCGCACGTTTTGGGTGTTCGTCTTTTAGAAGACTTACGTTTAGAAATGCAGGAAGCAATAAACAGTGATTTAGCACACTACAATTTTTGGGAGTGGAAGGTAAGTAACGATGAAAGCAACTATAATTTTTACCACGAACTATGAACACAGGAACGATTTACGAGCAAATGGATTGGTGGAAAAGACAATGGCGCGGTTCATTTGACTTACACCTTTATTTAGAAATATGTAGAATTAAAAAAAACGAAAACCAAATACAAAAACCTATGAAACGATTTAAAGCAACTTTTAAAACTTGGGCGTATGTTGGAGCGCCTGTTAAGTTAGAAACACGAATTGTTGAAGCTTACGACTTCCAGCACGTTAAAAACTTAATTCAAAAAAACGATGATATTATTTTAGAAATTAAACAAATAGAAAAATGAAACAAACAGCAGTAGAATGGTTAATTGAAACACATTTTGGAAGTATTGAAAATTGTACTCCTGATTTTAGAAATAAAATTAACCAAGCCAAAGCAATGGAGAGATATAAGAAAAATGACTCAATTGAAAAACAAGTAAGTATTTTAAAAAGTACACTTGAAGAAATGATGACAGGATTTGACTCTGAAGAAGATAGAATAGATTTTATTCTTGATATTTGCAATGGCTATAAAAAAAGAATTAATATTTAAATAAAAATTATAAAATGAACCAAAATAAAATGTACAGGTGTATAAGGCTTATGCAACACCTTCAAGAAAAACCAAGAAATATAAACACAATAGCAAAATATTTAAATGTAAGTTCAAGAACAGTTTACCGGTACTTAAAACTTTATGAAGCACTTGGATATGCAGTAAAAAAAGATATGTTTAACAAAGTAAAACTTATAAAATGATAGAACTAATAAAACAAATAATAGAACAAGACGGACTTGCAGAAAAAAATCGAAAACGTGAAATAATACACCGAAGAATTTATTTGTTTAGGAAGCTACGCGAAGACGGACACACACTCAAAGGAATAGGAAGTTTGTTTAATATGAACCACGCAACAATATTACACGGTTTAAAAACTTACCAAGACTTAAGCGATGTAAACGACAAAGTATTTTTACACGACATAGAATATTATAAACTTCTTTTGAGTTTAGAACGTCCAGAACTTGACTTAAGAAAAGAAATAAAAGAAGCAAAGAACTTAAAAGACTTGCGTAAAATTCAGTTAAGAATAAGAAATAAATTTTATTAACTTTAAAGAAAAAAAAATGATACAAATAAAAGACGAATTTAAAAAATTAATACCAGCACTAACTGCTGAAGAATTTAAACAACTTGAACAAAATTGTTTAGACGAAGGAATACGAGAAAAAATAATAACTTGGAACGGTTTTATAATTGACGGACACAACCGTTATGAAATTGCTACACGTTGGAATTTAGAATACGAAACTGAAGCTAAACGTTTTAAAGACGAAAACGAAGTTAAAGAATGGATGATAAACAACCAATTTGGTAGAAGAAATTTAAGCAACTACCAAAGAAGCGTTTTAGCTTTAGAACTTGAAAGTGTATTTAAAGAAAAAGCAAAAGAACAACAAGGCAAACGCACAGACCTTTTGGCAACATTGCCAAAAAGTGAACCAATAGACACACGAAAAGAAATTGCTAAAATTGCGGATGTAAAAGAAAGAACTTTAGGCAAAGTAAAAGTTATACAAGCTAAAGCAACCCCAGAAGTAAAAGCAAAATTAAGCACAGGCGAAGTAAGTATTAACCAAGCATACCAAGACATAAAAAAAGAAGAAAAGCAAATACAAATAGCAGAAAAAAAAGAAGAACAAAAACAAATAATTGAAAGCATAACAAATATAGAATTAAAAAATATTGAAACTACTATTGAAAAAGGATGGTATAAAGTAGGCAAACAATTTTTATATTTTGGCAGTAATACAGATAAAGAATTTATTGAAAAATTACCTAAAGCTAAATTTGCTTTTGCAGACCCGCCTTATAACGCAGGAGTAGACAAATGGGATTTTGATTATAAATGGGAATTAGATTATATAGAAAATTATGCTGATGTTGTAGCGGTAACACCTGGAGGGTGGAACACTTGCAATTTTTACAAAGAAACTAATATGAATTATATTTGGGAAATGTTTTGTTGGATAACAAACGGAATGACACACGGAAAATGTGGCTATGCAAATGTAATTAAAACATCTATTTTTGGAAAAGTTAAACCTAAAATATCGCAAGACTTTTGGAAAATAAATATAGATATTTCAAAAACTGAAGACACAAAACATAAAGGCAGAAAACCTTATGATTTTATGATACATTTAATAGATATGTTTACTAATGAAAAAGATATTATAATTGATGTTTTTGCAGGAAGCGGAACAACTTTATTAATGTGTGAAAAAATGAACAGGATTAGTTATAATGCAGAAATTGATAAACAATACTGTATTGATATTATTAAAAGAATAGGGACTTATGAACGAATTTAAAAAAAGAATAGAGTATTCAGATATTTTAACAAATTTTTTTAATGATTTTTTAAAAGAGAATAAAATATCTTATTTCGAAAGTGGATACGAATTTTATAAAAGTAATGAAGATGCAGTAAATAAAGTAAAGTTTAAAAATGATGTTACTTCAAAATTTATAAGATATTACCCTGATTATACAATAGTAGGTAAAAACAAATCTATTTTAATTGACGCAAAAAATAGTTCGGGCATTGAAAAAGAATGTTATGAGAATTATAAAAATTTAGAATATAGCTGTAATATTAATTTGCTTTTATTATTAAAAAATAAAAAACTTTGTAAATTACAAGATTTAAAATTTTATAAACCTGATGCTTTTGATGCAAAATCTAATTTAACAATACCGATTGAAAATGATTTTTTTAGGTCTCCAAGATTATTAAATAGTAATGATTATAAAAAATATATGGATGTTTATAAAGGTAAAACAAGTGGCTGTTCTTTTGCATTTATTGATTTTATAAACACAAAATTTTATGAATTAAATGTATTAAACAAATTATAATTAAAAAAACTGTTATTTAGAATTAATTGTTAAATTTGCAACTGTACTCGTCTAACATTATAAGTACAAAAGGAATTATTACCCTTGTTTATGAAGTTGAAGTTAGACGCAACGGATTGAGCAGGGGTATTTTTATTTAAAAAAATTAGTATGGCTGAAGAAAAAAAAGGGTTTATATTGTATAGTGACATAATACATACAATAGAAAAATTAACAGATGAACAAGCAGGAGTTTTGTTTAAGCATATTTTAAAGTATGTAAACGATTTAAACCCAGAATGCGAAGACTTAATAACTGAAATTGCATTTGAACCAATTAAACAAAGTTTAAAACGTGACTTGTTGAAATGGGACGATAAGAAACAAAAACGAAGTGAAGCTGGAGTAGCAGGAGCAACAAAAAGATGGCAAAATATAGCAAACGATAGCAAACGCATAAAACCGATAGCAAACATAGCTGTAAGTGTTAATGATAATGTAAGTGTAAATGTAAAAGATATATATAGGAGCTTCGCTCATTTGTCTATTACTGAAGACGAAGTAAAAAAGTTATTAGATAAACATACAATTACACAAATAAACAACGTATTAAACGACATAGAGAATTACAAGCAAAATACTAAATATAAAAGTTTATATTTAACGGCTGTAAAATGGCTACAGAAAAACGAACCAACATCCGAAGGAATTTCACCTGAAGAAATAAAAGCAAGAAAATATGGATACATTAACTAACGGTTCAGCACTTGACTATTTATTGAACTACCGTGACGGCAAAATAAAACACGGTTTAGAACTTGGAAATGGACTTGATGAATATTTAAAATTCAAACGTAAACAAGTTTGCATAATTTTAGGACACGACAACGTAGGCAAAACTTATTTTATTAATTGGTATTTTTTAGCACTTGCACTTAAACACAAATTAAAGTTTATTATTTGGAGCGGTGAGAACCAGCACGGGCAAATTTTGAGAGACTTAATACAAATGTATGCAGGAATTAATTTTAAACAATTAACACACGATGAAATAAGAAACTACTCAGCATACTTGGAACAATACTTTACATTTGTAAAAAACGACCGCCTGTATAAACACGAAGAACTATTTAAAATATTTGAACAAAGCGAATGCGATGTTGCACTAATAGACCCATTTACCGGACTTGATAGAAATATGACTTACGAAGGTAACTATCAATTTATGAACGCAGCACGAGAATTTGTAAACAAAACAGGAATGACAATTTACATAAACACTCATCCGAATACTGAAAGCGGACGTAGTTCAAATATTTACGCAGACGGAGACTTTAAAGGACATTTAAAAGCACCGTTAAAAGACCACGTAGAAGGTGGCAAAGCATTTACAAACAGATGCGATGATATGATAGTAGTTCACAGACTAATAAAACACGATGTAATGAAATATGTAACGTGGGTTTCAACTGAAAAAATTAAAGACGTAGACACAGGCGGAAAACATACTGGACTTAACGACCCTGTTTATTGCGAATACAATTACGGTTTAGGTTTTAAAGTTTACGGAAAAGACGTAATTTCGGAGTTCAGACCAACAAATAATATTAACTTAAAACCTTTTTAAAATGAAAGTAGCTTGGTTTAGTTGTGGAGTAACAAGCGCAGTAGCTTGTAAACTTGCAGTAGATGAATACGGAAAAGACAACGTTGAATTATTTTATATTGTTATTAATTCAGCGCACGAAGACAACGAACGGTTTATTTTAGATTGCGAAAATTGGATTGGTAAAAAAATAAATAAAATTCAGTCAACAAAATTTAAAGACCAGTTTGAAGTAATTGAAAAAATTAAATATGTAAACGGAGTTAATGGTGCGCCTTGCACTTTGCACTTAAAAAAAAATGTAAGGTTTGCAATTGAAAAAAGCAATAATTTTGACGGACAAATATTTGGTTTTGAATTTGAAAAAAAAGAAATAAATAGAGCAATTAGGTTTAGTCAACAATATTCTGATGTTAAACCTTTATACCCTTTAATTGATAGAAAAATAACTAAAAGTCAATGTGCAGAAATTTTGTTAATTAACGGAATTAAATTACCTAAAATGTATGAGTTAGGTTTTCACAATAATAATTGTATTGGGTGCGTTAAAGGTGGCAAAGGTTATTGGAACCACGTTAGAAAACACTTTCCAGAAACATTTGAAAAAATGAGTAATTTAGAACAAAAAATTGGAGCGACTTGCATAAAAAATAAATTTTTAAAAGATTTAAAACCGAACGAAGGAAAACACGAACCGCCAATAGTTCCAGACTGCGGTACTTTTTGCGAAATAGAATTTGCAGATATTATTGACAAAAACACGGAGCGAGTATTAAACGGATATACAACTATGAAACAATTAAAACTTTTTTAAAATGGAACTTGA
>Ga0102863_1000401_pt1 | contig 11498 bp, 24 predicted proteins | sample Colrivmet1449A02_FD_78451 | JGI IMG/M metagenome (GOLD analysis project Ga0102863, IMG submission 78451) | Estuarine microbial communities from the Columbia River estuary - metaG 1449A-02 | ecosystem: Environmental > Aquatic > Marine > Intertidal zone > Estuary | place: USA: Columbia River...
AACGCAGAATTTACACGCCTTATGCGTATGGAAGTAAGCAAAGAGAACCTCGGCTTCGGAGATCGTAGCTGGCGTTATGCTTTCGTAGCGAACAACGGTACAATTACTGATATGTTTATTGAAGATGGGAAGGACTCAAATATTGAGGAAGATCCTTATGAGTTCACTGACCCTCTGTATATTCTCGAAACTTTGAAAGATATATTCTAGTGTACGAGTTAGACTACTACATCGGACTTGCAAAAGAACTCGAGCTTGGAGAGCCTGTCGATTGGGCAGGCTTACCAATCGACCAGGACAACACATTTCGTTTGGTCGGAATGTCTATACTCTCTCTTAACCTAGACGAAGAACTGAAAATGGCGGCAGTCATTAAACTAGCTGTGGATAATCTGGTTTTAAATATGCAACTCCTCGAAAAAAATTCTTGACTTCCTTCCCTTTCTTCTAGTATAATATATGGTATACAAAGGAGAAGACTAAATGATTATAATTCAAACAATAGTTGTCTTTGGTTTCGCAGCTTTCTGGCTTTATGCAACCTTTGCAGCTTCTTATGAAATTGACGCTCGCCGCAAGAACTGGAGAGCTGGTACACACGATTACTATGGGAATAAACTAAAATGAAGTTGATTCGCAACGCAATTCAAACACCTGACGGTACGATCCTTGAGTCGCTTCATCGTCATGACTACAAAACTTATACAGATGCGAATGGCAAAGAGTACATGGTTGACGGCGGTCGTGACTATGTAAGACGTTCTACCTGGGGTGATGAGATTGATTTGTGTGTGTATTATAATGACGTGTCCCATGAAGTACAGCGTAACACTATCAAGTGGGGATCTTACGGCATTAACGGAGACCAGCCACCCACGTTCAAAACTATAGCTAGAATGGACTGCGACCATATTCGGAACGTGCTAGACTACTGTAAGAACGTAGACCCAATAGTTAGAGAGTGTATGATTCAAGAACTAAAACACCGAGGTGTGCAGTGGTCAGATTGGGGGAATTGAACAGTTTCACTTACTCCACAAACGTGATGGGGCCGTGGGACTTAAACTGGTATCGTGACCGTAACCTGTTAAAGAATGTGTGGATAACTGTAGAGACTGAAGAAGTTGCCAATCGTCGCCGAATGGACATAGGCGAGAAGTATCTTATCGAAGAAGTTACTGAACAATATGCTGGCGGACGTATTGATATTCGTGGTGATACTGAGTCTCCTTATGGTGACGAATATAGTATAGCACCTATGCTTATGGAGGATTGGATTGCGTTTGGCAATTTTCTATGGGACTTAGAAACTGACGTACAGTTGAGTTATGAACAACTCATAGAGCGTTTTGAACTTTGGTATGGTAAGAAGATAAGGTGGGCGAAATGAGCGATTACTGCCCAGACAACTGGGTTGTGTTGAAGATTGATACGAAAGATTCGCCCGTAATTTACAAAGTCTTAGCGGGGTGGAGCGGGGATTATACTCAAGGCGACAGCTGGCGAATGAACTCTGGTATCACAAAAGTAGAGGATAATGGCAACTCTTGGAAGTTCTATGGCCATAGTGGTAGTTGTTACGTATGTCATAAAACACAGTACCAGCTAAGAATGAACAGTGCTGGTATTTATAAAAAACTAAAAAAGCAGTTCGGAGATATGGTAGAGATAATACCAGAAGGTACTGACTGGGAGAGTTTAGTATGAAAGTATATATAAGTGGTTTTCCAAAACATCGCTGGTATCATAACTGGCTGTTCGAGAAATTTGGTTACAGAAACGAGCAAAAGGTTTATGTCAAGATAGACGACTATGATACTTGGAGTATGGATTGTACTCTCGCACACATCATCGTTCCAATGCTCAAACAGCTACGAGACGTGAAGCATGGAAACCCAATCGTAGATATGGAGGATCGTCCCGACCATTTAATTGGTACGATTCCTGTAGGGCATGAGATTGATGAGTTTCATGAGGAAGCCTGGGATTGGGTAATGGGAGAAATGCTTTTTGCATTTGAATCAAAGCGTGATGACTGGGACTACGATATGGCATATCAAGCTAGAATTAGCAACGGATTCCGTTTATTCGGAAAGTACTACGAAGGTTTATGGGATTAATGAACGCAAAAGAACTAGCAGACCGTCTTAAAGAAGGCATATGTAAAATAACTTACACTCACTACAAGACTGGAGAGCCAGAAACGGCAACTCTTACCCTCGCTAGTGGATATACAGGAATAAGCATTGTAGGGCACGATGCCAAAAGCGATGTTGTAGTCGGCTACGACATATACGGGAAGGAGTGGAAGTCTATCTATATGAAAACGATAACAGAGGTATTAGATGTCAAAACAAACGACTAAAGAGTGTCCGAACTGCGGAAATACACACCTTATTCTTCTTACGTCCTTAAATGTAAAGCTATGTAGTGATTGTCGGACAGAAATACCTTGGTATTTAGAAGAAAAGCAAAAACCCTTGTTATAGCCCTCCAAGTGAGGGCTTTTTTGTGCTTGCGCCGATCGAGCATCGACTGTCAAGACATTTGGGTTACGTGTGGGCATAAAAAAACGGAGCCGAAGCTCCGTAATCTTAGAATAGTACACTTTCAAGGTCTGGAGGCCAATAGTCTGGCCCTTTTAGTACCTTTCCATCTTCTCTATAAATAGGGCGACCATCTTCTCCTAGCTTACTCATATTACTTCGATGAACTTCGTCAAAACAATCATTAAGATCAATACCAAAGGAGTGGCCTGCTCCGTAGATAACATATAATAAATCAGTGAGCGCATCCGCTACCTCCACAATATCTCTAGTTTTAAGAGCTTCTTTTAGCTCCTGTAGTTCTTCCTCAATTAATTCTACACGTAAATCCTCAATATCGAAACCAGGTAGTTGAGGCTCTTCGAGAATGTCCTGACCAAAGGCTTCCATGAAGTCTCCGACTAGCTCAAAGTTTGTTATCTGCATTGCATTTCCTTGTTGGTTTGTAAGTTATTAAAGTATATTATAGAAGATTCACCTGTAAAAGTCAAGAATTATTTTTAAGATCTTCTATTTTTTCCGCAATGTCTGAGCGTGCTAATAGTTTTTTTACGTAATCTCGTACAGGCTGTTCTTTGCTCTCAGGTAAAAATTCTATTTTAGTAGGTGTGTAGCAATTATAGTAGTCTTCAAACCATATTACCTCGTCCTTATAGGCAAGGCAGTAGGTAACTAATCCATACAACTCTTCAAATACTACGGATAGGTATTGACATATATTAACTATAGGAATCCCAGGATACCCTTTTTCAAGGCCGTCCGCCATACTCATAAGAACATTAGTAGGGTCACGTAAGATTATATAATCGGCTTTCGGAGCATACAGAAAACCAGATCTATTTACTAGAAAGATTCCCTCAACTGTTTCATCAAGCATAGCTCTGAACAGATTATCGTCATACTGAGGCTGTGTATTTGGTATCTCATGTGATCTTTGCTTTAGGTTATCAATACCACTATTTGCTAGATACGCGGCTGAAATTTCCCCGTAGAATGGTATATTCCATTCAAAAGCTAGGTTGATACAAAAGCTAGTTGCTCCAGCTCTTGGAGGTGCTACTACTATCATTGACTTTGTCCCTTTGTTGTGTTGTCAATGTATAATTATACTCCGTTCGAGCTTTTATGTCAAGCGCTATTTTTCTCACGTTCGAAAAATACTTCTTGACTTTTTTAAGTATTTATTGTATAATTATCATTAAATAACAGTCACATAAAATGTGAAAGAAGGAGACTTACTTGATAACTGTAATGGAAGGGGCTATATTTATTTTTTGCTTGATAGGGTGTGGAATTACGTCTTGGCAACTCGGTAAAGCCCACGGAATTGCAGATGCAGTAGAGTACTTAATTGATGAAGGCATTGTAGAGGTAGATGATGAGTAGTTGGCATGGCGGCAAAGGAAGTGGTAGAAGAAAAGAAGACCACAGAAATTTTAGTAATAATTATGACTTAATCTTCGGGAAAAAGACAATGGAAGTAGTGATATATTCTGCACCCCACTGTGTGCATTGTGAAACAGTGAAGAACCTTAGTAAGGCCAGTGGTTACAGTCTTACTGAGTTTGATATAGGCGACCTTACACCTAACGAGTGGAAGGAAAAGATAGGTTTTGTGCCACGAAGCGTACCACAGGTATTTTTTAATGGGGAATATATCGGCGGCTCTACCAATTTCATAGAGGCGGTTAAAAATGTCAACTCTGAGTGAAGAGTATAGGCAAGTACTAAAAGATACACATGCAGCAGCAGGAACTAAAAAGTGGGGTAATACAGGCCACTCAAAGTTTTTCCCAAACATTATTGATCTCATGGAGAGAACGAACAATACAGAAATGCTAGACTACGGCGCAGGTTGGGGCGGGGTCAAAGCAAGAATAGCAGAAGTAAAACCAGAATGGAAAGTATACGAATTCGAGCCCGCTAGGGATGATGTATGTCACCCAGCAGAACCACGGAACTTCGTATTATGTACCGATGTATTCGAGCACGTAGAGCCTGAGTGTTTAGAAGATTTCTTTTTAGACCTTCAGAGAGTAGTAAATGATTGGGGTTATTTCACAGTGTGTATGACTCCAGCAATTAGAGTATTATCAGACGGGCGGAATGCTCACCTGATACAGAAACCTTTTATATGGTGGGCAGAGCAAGTGGGTAAGTACTTTGACATTCGTCAAGCACGACACTTGAGCCGTTATTCTCCTCACGGAGACTTTCTAGTACAGAAGAAAGCACCATTACCAGACTACCACAAAGACTGAGCGGTATCTCATAAAACTACCATTTAACTATAACCGAACACCGAAAGGGTTCATTTCATAAAAGGAGAAACTTTATGACTAGTAAATTAGCAGTGGCAGACTTCCAGAAATTTTTGCTGGGGTTTGACCGATTCGTATCTGATACAGGTGTATTTGGCTCCACATTAGATGGAGGTTATCCTCGTTTTAACATACTTCGAGTAGGTGAGCTAGGTTTTCGTATTGAACTAGCAGTACCAAGCTGGAACAAGGAAGATATTGCAATCACCCTACAAAAAGGACTCTTGACCGTTGAAGGAAAAGTGAAGGTTGCACAAAACGAGAATGAGAAATACATCTATAAAGGTCTTAGCGGTAAATGTTTTAATAGGACATTTGGCGTTAGCGAACACGTAAAGCTCGATCGTGCCTATATGGAACGCGGGTTGCTCTGCATAGATCTACATGAAGAAGTACCTCAGGAATTACAACCAAAAATAGTTGTAATCGAATAGGAGAAGCGTGTGAGCAAGCGACAAATGGCAGCAGACTATGGGGCATTAATTGTTTCATTGTTTTGTATGGCAGTTGCTTTAAGCCCATTAGTGGGCGTATAAAGCTGGAGCGGGGTCGCAAGGCCTCGCTTTTTTATTGGAGGTAGTATGTCTAAGATATTGATAGGAATTATCCTCGCAATGGGAATTGCTGGAAGTCTCTACTATTATTTTACTCAAAACGAATTAAAAACGCTACGAGACTTGAACGCAGCGTATGAAGTAAAGCATCAACAACAGGAAGAAACACTACGAGTAATGGAGCAGGACTTCCAACTTCAAACATCCTCGCTACAGGAGCTACAAGTAGCAAGCCAGCAGATTCAGATTGAAATGAATCGTTACCTAGATATATTCAAACGACATAATTTATCAAAATTAGCAGCAGCAAAACCAGGTCTAATAGAGAAACGTGTGAATAAAGCCACCAAAGGAGTATTCGATGGGATTGAAAACGACAGTTCTAGTCTCGACGCTCTTGATGACGGGGTGCAGCTTTCTCCCGAAGCCGCCACAGGAAGTCAAGATAATAACGAAACCAGTGGAGAGACAGATAGCGCAGCCAGTCCTACCACGGGCAATTGATTTAAAGGAACCTTACTGGTACGTAGTATCAAATGAGAACCTAGAAGAATTTCTCGCTAACATAGAGAAAGAAAGCGGTACAATGGTATTTTTTGCCATGAGTGTACCAGATTATGAACTAATGGCATACAACATGCAAGAGATTAAACGATACGTCCGAGAGATGAAGGAAGTTATTGTTTACTACAAAAAGGTAACTACGAATGAACAAAGAAGCAGTGTACAACCAGTTGAAGATTGATGAGGGAGTCGTATATGAGACTTATCTTGATCACCTCGGCTATCCCACGTTTGGTGTGGGACACCTTGTACTTAAAGACGACCCAGAATTTGGAGCAGATGTTGGAACGCCGGTCACAGAAGAAAGAGTCCGAGAGTGCTTCGAGAAAGACCTCGAAACCGCAACCGCAGAGTGTTACACTTTATACGGCCCAGGGACGTTTAATAACTTTCCAGACGAAGTCCAGCAGATCTTGGTTAATATGATGTTCAATATGGGTCGCCCACGCCTGAGTAAGTTTAAAAACTTCAACGCAGCATTGTTGGATTGCGATTGGAAAAAAGCATCTGAAGAAATGGTAGATAGTCTATGGTATAGACAGGTCGGAGCCAGAGCCGAGCGTTTGAAAGAGCGCATGGCGAATGTTTAAGATATTTATCGGCCACGACTCCTCTCAAGCACAGAATACTTCTGTGTGCGAGAGGTCTATTCGAAAGTATAATAAAGATGTAGAGATACACCGTATTGAGCTTTCTGATATGGAGACAAAGTGGGGCTTTCGTCGAGATAACGACGGCTCCACAGAGTTCACCTATACTAGATTCTTAGTGCCAATGTTAGCAGAATATAAAGGCTACGCTTTGTTCTGTGATAGTGATTTTGTATGGTTATGTGACCCAGTAGAATTATTGGGCTATGTAAACCGTAATGATGCAGTTAGCTGCGTAAAACATAATAGTATGCCTACTCGATCCAAAGAAAAAATGGCGGGGCAGAAAAACGAAGAGTATGATAGAAAGTGGTGGTCTTCATTAATGTTATTTAATTGTGGCCATCAATTCTGTAAACGTCTCAGCGTGTCTAGTGTTTCTAGGCTTCCAGCTTCTTCTTTACATAGAATGTGGTGGGCGGGACTAGATATAGGCAGCCTACCTGTAGAGTATAATTATTTAGTTGGCTACTACGGGGACGATATAGTGCCAAAAGCATTGCACTTTACAGATGGAACACCTCTGTACACTAAATATTTAAATGAGCCATTTGCGGAGAAGTACCTTGAATATATCTGAGTTCAAAGAGTATATTAGAGATAAAAATATTCTAGTAGTAGGTAATAATCTTACTGCGGTTGAGCGGGAACAAGGCGAATTGATAGATTCGTATGATGTTGTCATACGTTTTGGAAAAGGACTTCCTACGGGCAGAGAGAAATACCTAGGCAGCAGAACTGACGTATGGGTTACAGGAATCTTCCGAAAGGATATGGCACATCTAGTACCAAAAGAAAGTATTATTTTATATAATAACAGTGTGTACTTTCCAGAGAAAGCCGCTACGCCTAGCTACGGCTTTTTATCTATGTATACCTTAAACGAAATAAATGAAATAAATAGTATATATAACCAGAGCAAATCTAAAAGGCTATCTTCTGGGGCTATTACTGCTCATTGGTTATACAACGAGATTAATACCTTTAAAAGTATTACCTTTATAAACTTTGATTTCTTTCAGCAGACTACACTTTACTACGATAAAAAACAAGATACGAAGAACGCTGCCAGTAGTTGGCACTTACCAATAGCAGTGAAGAAGTATATGGACTTAGAAAGACCAGAAGTACACCCTGCACACAACCCAGCAGCTGAAAAAGAAGTATTCCAAGACATACTACACGACAAAAGAGCGCATTTTATAGGGGAGAGTATTGACACAGCTCGTATTATCGAAGCAGACAATCTCGCTTGGGATTCCATAAGAGTTAAACTATAAATAGTTCTTGACATAATATTCGATTATAGGTATAATGTACACATGAAAACAATGACTCCACTAGAAATTTACGATTACAAACGCACTTGGTTACCTGGTGTGGAAATAGTCATGCACTCAGATGTACACGATAGAGTGCGAGACTGGGCGAAAGCGAATCTAGCAAAAGCTCAGTGGGACATAGTAAAGTGGACAAACGTATATGAACATACTATACGTCTTGAAAATGAGAATGATGCAACTAACCTATTAGCGGAGCTTGACCTTGAACCTTTTTTATCTAGACAATGATTTAGACTTATCCGCAGAGTACCACGTTGACAAACACGTATCAAAAATGATTCTAGAAGCAGCTCAGATTATTTGTACTAATCTGACTGTAGACCACCTTTTTGGCTATCTTCCTGACAAGTTGAATTCTGAGCAAAATAAAATACTATCTGACTTTAGAAAAGAGCAGAAAGAACTTGCTCAGGAAGATCGCCTCTTTAAATACCTTCCTACCATGCAGAATCACCCCAGCACTATCTGGTGTCGTACATCGCTAGAGAATTTTTACTGGACTCACTGCTATGCTCATGCACTAGCAGAAGAATACAGATACCGCTATGGCAAGGATCACAAATCGTTCTGGGATATTATTAACAAGATGCCAGAACCTAAACACATGAAAGATATTGGCTTCACCACATTCGGTCTAGCTATGCCTGACGAGCTAAAAGATTATGACAATCCTATACAGTCTTATCGCGATTACTACCATCTCGACAAAGCTACGTTCGCTTCGTGGAAGTATAGAGGCAAGCCGAGCTGGTGGTCGGAAGACTTCGCAGACTACAACGAAAGGATCACAAGAAAATGAGTAAAGTAAGTTTAGTAGGTATGACGAAGCCTAGCAACAGTACTGGATGCCGAACGGCAGAAGAGTTGGTTGCTTATGCTGCGCGAGTTAGTAATCCAGAAAATCAAAACAACACAGAAACCGCAGCGGGGTTGCTACGCTATCTGATGAAGAATGCTCACTGGTCACCCTTTGAGATGGTTCACATCACCCTAGAGATAGTAACAACACGAGATATTTCTCGACAGATTCTACGCCATCGCTCATTCTCTTTTCAAGAGTTTAGCCAGCGGTATGCAGTAAGTGAAAGTTTTGTACCACGGGATGCACGGTTGCAGGATTTAAAGAATCGTCAGAACTCGGTTGAGATTGATAGAACAAGTGGAGAGCAGCGAGAGTTAGCGGAAACCTGGAACATGAAGCAGGCTCGCGTTATCAATGAAGCAAAGAAAGCTTATGAGTGGGCATTAGAGAATGGTATCGCAAAAGAACAAGCAAGAGCTGTCTTACCAGAAGGTAACACAGAAACTACATTATATATGGCGGGAAGCCTGCGAAGTTGGATACATTATTGCGAGCTTCGGTGCGCTAATGGGACTCAGCTAGAGCACAGAAAAGTTGCAGAGCAGTGCTGGGATGTAATCGCAGGACATTTCCCTTCTATTGCTGACCTTATCGCAAATAACTCTTGACTTCATTAGTGTATAGTTGTATAATATCTATATTGAAAGAGAGGTATAGTAATGGAAGGTAAAAAATATGATGGAGAGAAGCCAAAGATGTACCTGCTTCCTCCGAAAGCGTTATTAGAAGTAAGTAAAGTGCTCACATTCGGTGCAGCCAAGTATGATGAACATAACTGGAAAAAACTTGACAACCTTCAGAACCGCTACAGCGGCGCAGCATTGCGTCATATCTTCTCCCACATAGATGGAGAGGAATACGATGATGAAACTGGACTAGATCACCTAGCCCATGCAATCTGTTGTTTAATGTTCAAACTAGAGGCGAAGCTAGATGGCAATAAAAAGAGTCAAGAAGAAGGATCACGAGAATTTAACTGCAAAGAATATCCAGAAGGTAATAGGGTTGCTGGAGCCACAAGATTCTTCTGCGAAACCGATAACTAAGAAAGAAGCCTGTGATATACTCAATATTGCGTATAATACCACTAGGCTGAAAGCGATTATAGAGGATTATGAGCAAACAAAAGCGTATACAAAAAAGCGTAAGATGGCTTTACGTGGCCGGCCTGCTAGTGATGCAGAAATCGCTGAGGCGTGCGAGAGCTTCCTCCAAGGCGATAATATCACAGATATATCAAAACGCCTTTTTCGCTCCTCAGGATTCGTGCGAGCAATTCTTGAAAGAGTTGGAGTCCCGCAAAGACCCGCATCTGTCGAAGAACGAGCAGGAGCATACTACTTCCCAGATGAATGCGTTGCTGAAGATTTCGCAGAGGGAGAAGTAGCATGGTCTGGCACATATCATGGGGCTGTTACAGTTCAGAAACGCTTGACTAAAGAGTACCAAGACGGTAAGCCTGGACTAACGACTGTAGACTATGAGGCTAAGTATGGCTGCCCTTGTTACCAGATATATGTTATACAAAAAGTAGACAGCGAAGATACGTTCTTTTCTAATGTAACCGCTGGAGGTTTTAACGCCTATGCCCCAGCGTATGAACTAGGAAAACTTGAGCATTTAAAGAAGTACGGAGTTAAACTAGAGAAAATATGATTAGTGATGAGTATAAAAAAGCGTTGCGGGGTTTACATGAATCCGTACCCCAATGGGGTAACGGCCCAAGAGGTCATATACTTCGTATCTGCAAATGGATATATGAAGAAAGAGTAGAGGACTTACTAGACTATGGTTGTGGAAAAGGTAAAAATATGCCTCTCATGCTGCCAGTACGTGTAACAAACTATGATCCAGGTGTTCCAGAGTGGGAAGCAGACCCACGAGTCTGTATGCACTTAATGTGTCTGGATGTACTAGAGCATATCGAACCTGAGTATATAGAGGAAGTACTCGCTCATATTGCAAGTAAGTTTAAGAAAAGTGCTATGCTCAGTGTTTCTATGACAGAGGCAAAAGACACCCTACCAGATGGTAGAAATGCTCATCTACTTCTAAGACCCGTCTCATGGTGGTTAGAGATGCTAGATAAGTTCTTTACATTAAAACAAATTGAGTTTAATACCAATAACATTGTAGTTTTTGTAACTCCTAAGCAAAAATAATTCTTGACAAATTTTGATCATCTCTGTATAATATACACTTCAAAGATGAGGAAAACAATGGGCGACCGTTTTTATCAACAGCAGTTAGCAGCTACAGGCAATTGTCCTGGGGCTACCAAATCACAAACAAAGAGGAAACGCAAGATGGCGTGGACAGACGAAAAGAAAGCAGCCGTAGTAGAAGCCTACGAACAAGCCAACCCAACTCCAGAGAACAGCATGGAGATTGTCAAAGAAATCGCAGATGAGCATGACGAGTCTCCTAACGGAGTTCGTATGATTCTGACCAAAGCAGGCGTATACGTTAAAAAGACCCCAGCAGCAGCTTCAGGTGAGAAGAAAGCAGCAGCGGGTGGCACACGTGTCTCCAAAGCCGCAGCTCAAGAAGCTCTTATCGCAGCATTGTCTGACGCTGGTCAAGAAGTTGACGAAGAAATCGTTAGCAAGTTGACTGGTAAAGCAGCGCAGTACTTCGCAGCAGTTATCGCAGCAGTAA
>Ga0102863_1000403_pt1 | contig 11495 bp, 11 predicted proteins | sample Colrivmet1449A02_FD_78451 | JGI IMG/M metagenome (GOLD analysis project Ga0102863, IMG submission 78451) | Estuarine microbial communities from the Columbia River estuary - metaG 1449A-02 | ecosystem: Environmental > Aquatic > Marine > Intertidal zone > Estuary | place: USA: Columbia River...
AAGTTCTATCAAAAAAACGTTCTAAAGTTCGACGTTCTAAAGTTCTATCAAAAAAACGTTCTAAAGTTCGACGTTCTAAAGTTCTATCAAAAAAACGTTCTAAAGTTCGACGTTCTAAAGTTCGACGTTCTAAAGTTCTTTTAAAACAATGTAGAAAAGAAAAAATTTCTATTACTATGGCAGAATTTAAAAGGGGGGAGCTTAAGATGAGAAATAAAAAACAGGTAACAAATCCAAAACAAGCTATAGCAATTGCTTTATCTCAAGCAGATAGATATTGTTAAAATTAATAAAATTAATAAATATAAATATAATGTTAATTTCTATTAAATTCAGAAAATAATAATTATTGTATAATATTAACTATGAAATATTGTACATATATATTTAAAAAAGGTAAATTAAAGGGTACAGTATGTAATGAATTATGTGGTGAAAATTCTTTTTGTAAAAAACATATAAATGCGCAAAATGTTCTAAATAATGATCAATCTACTAAAATAAATCAAGATGATAAATTACCAAAAATAATACATGTTAATAAATTAGTTAATAAAAAGATTATGGAAGATAATATTAAAGAAAAAATATTAAATTTAGAAACATCAGATACAAATAAATCTGTTATTTTTAAACATTATAATAATATGAAGAGAACTGATTCTAATAGTACAGAATATTATAAAAACCAATTATTTGTTGATGCAGCAATAACTTATCCTTGGAATAGTTTTTATAATGTAAATGACAAAATTAACAAAATGGGTATATCAAACTTTATTAACGGATTAAAAATACAATTAGATAACGAAATACATTGTATGGATAGTGTTAAAAATGAAATTATTAATGTTGTTTGTAAATTTATTACAAATCCAAATAGTAATAGAAATAATATTGCATTATATGGTCCAGCTGGTGTAGGAAAAAGTAAATTTATAAAAATTTTATCAGATATACTTGAATTACCTATGAAAACTATTTCTTTAGGGGGAATTAAAGATTCATCTTTTTTTTTAGGTCACGGATATGTATATGTTGAAAGTGGTCCAGGTAAAATAATACAAAATGTAATAGATTCTAAAATTTCAAATCCGATTTTATATTTCGACGAATTAGATAAAGTTAGTGAAACTGATAATGGTAAGGATATTTTTTCCTTTTTATGTTACCTTACTGATCCAACACAAAATACTCTTTTTACTGATCATTATTTTTATGGTATGCATTTTGATTTATCAAAAATTTTTTACGTTTTTACATTTAATGATATAACTAAAATTGATAAAATTTTATTAGATCGTCTTAATATTATCAAGGTAGAATGTCCATCTGACAATGATATTATTAATATTATTGAAAAATATTGTATACCAGAAATTACAAAAAATGTAGGAATTAAAAATAAAATAATATTTGGAAATGATAATATACAATTTATAATAAATTATTGTAAAAATTCATTTGATAAAACAATAACTAGTGGTATAAGAGAATATTATAGAATAATAGAAAAAATTATTCTAGAACTTAATAAAACAATATTATTGTATCCTAAAACTATTATAACAGACATAAATACAGATTTAATTATAACAGAAAAATTATTTAAAAATCTTTTCGATAAAATACAAAATCAAATAAACATTTGTGGAATATCAGAAAATCATATGTACATATAACATTATAATAATATCAAAACAGGGCTCATGCCTGCAAGTAAATTATTACAATTATATAGTATTTCTTGTTTGCAGGCGTGAGCCCTGTTTTGATATTACTTTTTTAAAAGTAATGTTTAGTCGTCATCTATCATTAATTGAGTATAAACATTAGTACATATATTATTTTTATCATTAAAATTTGTATCTGTTATATTATTTTTAACACTATTATCTAGTTCTTTTTCTGAAAATTTTAATTGTACTACTTTCCAAATACTACCTACTTTACCATTATAAACCCAAACTTTTACACATTCTATAATAGCTCGAAAGACTTTTCCTTTAGATAAAATTTCTTCAATATTATTTTCACTTACTGGAATTTTTTCTTTATTAATGTCAAAAATAAAACTTTCAAAATTACCATTTTTATCTCTTGGTAAATTAAATTTGACTAATTTTGGATAATTACCATTTTGTCTTAAAATATTGTTATAAACGAAATTACTATCTTTTACATTAAACAAATTTAAATTATCTTTAACAAGTTGTTGTATAATTTGATCTATACGTTCTATTGTTTCTCTAAATAAAACGGAATTTTCACTATTAGATTGATTTAAAGAACAATCTATATTATATTCTGTAAAATTACTCCATTCTTTTATAATTGGTTTTACACCAAAAGGTGAATACAATATAGATGTACAAATTTGAACAGGTTCTTTATTATATAAAATTTTTACAGCTCTACCAGATTTTGCTAATTTAAATAATGAATCGTCTATCGTTTTTGAATCTAACATTAAATAACTATAAATTAATTAATTTAATGTTATATTAATTTAAATGTTATTCAATTTTTTTTACACCCTTGAAGATTTAAACACCAAACGTATTTTCTTTACAAACTGTTATTATCAACATATCAATTTCTAAATCTTTATAAGATTTATATAAATTATTTAATGAAGTTGATCCTTTTGGAATAGTATTATTTATAAATAAATAAATTGCCTCATATGAATTTAATTTTATTTTTTTTTTTAGAATCATCATAAATTCAGATATTGTAACTTCTTCATTCACTAAATATTTATATTGTGTAAAGTGTATTTTATTAGATCTAATTAATATTGGAATATGATGTGGATATTTTTCTTTAATTAATTCAACTTCTTTTTTAATAATTAGTTTTTCATCTTGGTTAAATTCAGATTTTGAAAAATCTACAACTGATTTTTTTTTTATATTAATATTTTCATTAATGACAGTTGTATCGGTTTTATTTAATTCATTTTCTTTCATTATATATATCATGACAAAAAAATAAAAATAATTATCATATTATTTTTTTATTTAATATATATATAAATGGAATTAAGAGGAATAAAATTAGGATCAAATGACTTTATATTAAAATCAGATGGCGTTTATATAAATCCAAGTATTACTAAAAAAAATCCTGGTATGTTATTTGTTTTTGCAAATTGGTGTGGACATTGTCATAAATTTAAAAGTACTTTTAACGAATTGCAACAACAATTAGGATCGGATTTTCCATTAGTATCATTAGAAGATACTGAACTTAATAAAAATACAAATTTATCGAAAAGTTTAGAAGTTCAGGGTTTTCCTACTATTAAATTTTTTGATCAACGTGGTAAAATAATTGGCAATTATAATAATAATAGAGATAAACAGACAATTCTTGAACATATTTGTAAAATATATCATCATTGTATTAATTATCACTAGTCTTTACACGTTTATATATTGCATTTTATTTATTTATTTAAATTAATAAAATGTTTATTATATCACAATATTTATTACATAAATCTAATTTATGTAATTCAGATAATATATCAACTTATTCAATCGCTGTAGGTTTATTAATATATTCATCTATTTATTTATATTTATTATACTATAATAATGAATTTTTATTTATATTTAATAAATTTATAATTTTTATAATAGGAATTGATTTATTATTATCTACGTTTTATCATTTTAATAATAATCAAACACAATTATATAATAAACAAGATACAATAACAAATCAAGATACAAAAATTCAAGATATATATTTAGATGAATCAAATAATAAAATTCAAGAACATTTAATTATATCAGATGATGAGTTAACAGAAGATTTTGATGAAAACTTGGATGAAGAAGTAGAATTAGATAATGATTCTGAAAATTTTAATTTAGAACAAGATGAACAATTACAATTAGAACAAGATGAACAATTACAATTAGAAGAAATACCAGATTCAAATTTACAAGAAACAATTGTAGAAATTCAATCTCAAGAAATTCAACACAATAATGATATAGAAAAATTATTACAATCTATTCCAATAAACGATAATGTAACGAGTGAAATAATTATAGAACAACCTAAACCTAAAGCAAAAAGACAAACTAAAAAGCGATCTAACAAAGTCGAATTATAATCGCATATAAAATAATTATATTGTATTTTTAAATCTATATTTATTTTATTTTTTTTTAATATATTTATTATAATTATATGGATATAAAATATGATATAATTATAATTGGCGCTGGTCCATCTGGATTAGCATTAGCACAAAGTTATCTTAAAATTAATAATAATATTCTTATAATAGACAAAGAAAGTGATGTAGGAGGTTGTCATAGAGTAAGAAGAGTTTATAATAGTCATTTTAATGAATATTTATTTACTGAACATGGTCCCAGAATTTACAGTGATACATACAAGATGTTTATATATTTATTAAAAGATATGGGTCTTAATTTTTATGATTTATTTGTAAAATATAATTTTCAAATAGCACAAATAGGTGGAGAAACAGTGTGGAGTACACTTAGTTACACTGAATTATTTATTTTTGCAATTGAATATTTTAAACTATTATTTAATGACAATTACGCGATAAATTTATCTATGAAAAGCTTTTTATTACAAAATAATTTTTCAGAAAATTCTATTAATTTGATTGATAGAATATGTAGATTAACTGATGGAGCCAGTATTGATAAATATACACTTAATGAATTTTTACAATTATTTAATCAACAAATTTTATATAATCTTTATCAACCTAAATCGCCAAATGATGTTGGATTGTTTGATCTTTGGAAAAAATATTTATTACAAAATAATGTTGATTTCTTATTAAACTCTAAAGTTACACAATTAATATCAAATAATAATAAAATAGAATCGATAATTGTTAATAATAAAAAAATTTATTGTGATAAATTAATTATTGCAACACCTCCATTAAATATAGTTGAATTATTTGAAAAAAGTCAAAATGAAGTAATAAAAAACAGTTTTGGAGATTTTGATAAATTAAAATCATTTGCAAAAAATACTGCTTATATTGATTATATATCAATAACATTTCATTGGAATACAAAATTAGATTTGCCTAAAGTATATGGGTTTCCTAAAACATCATGGGGTATCGCGTATATTGTTTTATCAGATTATATGACATTTAATGAATCCGCTTCAAAAACAGTTATAAGTGCAGCTATTACTATTACAGATAAAAAGAGTAATACAATTAATAAAACTGCAAATCAATGTCGTGATACAAATGAAATTATTAATGAAACATTTAATCAATTAAAAAGCTCATTCCCTAATTTACCTGTTCCAACTATTAGTGTATTATCACCAGGTGTTTATTACGATAAAGATTTAGAACAATGGATATCAACAGATACAGCTTATATATCAAATTTCAATAAAGATTTTAATTTAGATTTCTCTAGTAAAACTATATCAAATTTATTTAATGTAGGAACACATAATAATAAAAGTCTTTATAAATTCACATCTTTAGAATCAGCTGTTACTAATGCTGTTACATTAAGTCATTTATTAGATTCTAGATTGATAGAATTATATCCAATTACGTCATCTTTAACATCAAGAGATTTTATTATAATGTTTATTATTATTATCAGTATTATTTTTTTATATTATAAATACAAATGACTGATTCTTTATTAATTAAAGAAATTTTAACAGAATTAAAAAATCTAAAATCAGAAATTTCTACAATTAAAATACAAATAGATTCTATCACAAAAAGTACAAATAATATGGATAACCATATATCATTTGTCGAATCAGTATGGACTGTTGTAAAAAATCCATTTTCACATGCTTTACAATTTTATTATGGAGACAATAAATCAATACAAAAATTAGAATCACTAAATGTCAAAAGTATTACAAACTAATATACCTTCGTAAAAATCATTACAAAAGTATACCTTCGTTTTATTTTTTATATAATTATATTTATTTATATAAAATGTTATATTTACTATTCTCTTTAAATATGTTTTTAATGGTATATACGAGATGTCCACTTTTAAATTTATATAAAAGTGAAAATTTAAACTCAAGTGAAAATGTAATCTCAAGTGAAAATTTAAACTCAAGTGAAAATTTAATATTAAGTGAAAATTCAACCTTTAATAATAATTCAATATTAAATGAAAATTCAACCTTTAATGAAAATTTAATACCAAGTGAAAATTCAACCTTTAATGAAAATTTAATATCAAGTGAAAATTCAACCTTTAATGAAAATTCAATATTAAATGGTAAAGCTACATTTTATTTTAGAATTAACGATGATATAGATGGATGCCCAGATGTTCAGACATTTAATGATAATAATACTTATGGTCCTTGTGGGGCACAATATAATTCTAATAGTAAATATTGGTGTGCAATAAAAAATGCTAAGGATTATTGTGGTAAAAGTTTGACTGTATATTATAAAGAAAATAGTATTGATTTAATAGTTATGGATGAATGCCCTAGTTGTGATAATAAAGTAGATATGAGTTTAGAAGCATTAATAGAATTAACTGGTTCAAAAGAAAATGCTTGTGCTATAAATCAAGAATTACCAGATATAAAATGGAATTTGTTATTGTAAAATAATTTCATTTAAATCTTGTTGTGAATTTTGTTGTTGTGAATTTTGTTGTTGTGAATTTTGTTGTTGTAATTTATGTTGTAATTCATTTTCAATAAATGAAAAGGGATTATTTTGTAATATTAATTGTCTTTGTTGAACAATTTGTTGTTGGACAATTTGTCGTTGTATTTGATGTTGTGTTATATTTGTTTCAATTAATTCTTTTACGTCATTTACGATATCTGGATTGTTTTGTAATAAGGCTATAATATATTTTAATTGTGGATAATGTGTTAGTATTTCTATATATGGTAATATATCATGATTGTCTGATAGCCTTTGTATAGTGTTACTTAATTCGGAATCTATAGCTATTTTATTAAATAAATTAGCTGTATTTGGGCGAGTGGATACTAATTGTTGTGCTACTTCTACGTCAGTGTTTGAATTTTTTATGCTGTTATTTAGTCCAATAACAAAACTATGAAACAATCCATTTGCGGGAATTGGTAATACGGCGACAATTTCAGAAACGACGAATAGAATATATCCTATAATTTCAAGTGTAGTCATATATAATATTATAGTTATTTTATTATATAAATTAAACGTAATTATTAGTTTATTAAGGTAAAAATAGAATTTATTTTTTCTTATTTTAATTAAGAAGTACATATATGGTTTTTACAAGAAATCAAAAAAGAAAATTAGACTTATTAAATATGGATCAAACAGAAACATATAATAATGAATCTAATATTCAATTACATAATAATACAAATATTATATTATGTAAAACGAAGAAACGACCTAAAACTTCTGAAAATTCTGAAACAATTTCTACATTGGAAGAAAATACCAATGAAGAAGAAATATCATCTAATATATCTGAAGATGAAGATATAATTGAAGATATAAATGAAGATGAAGATATAATTGAAGATATAATTGAAGATATAAATGAAGATGAAGATATAGAAACATTAGAAACAGATAATAATATAACAAAAAATATACAAGATATTATTACAAATTCTGTAAATAGATTTATTAAAAAATTTAAACCGTATGATACAGACGAAGAGAATATAAATGAAAAGGGAGATGAGTACGATAAATTTATAGATTATATTGATTCTATAAAAGATGGAGAATTTTTTGAACGTACATCAATTGATAATAAAAAAAAATCTTTAAAAAAAATATGTGACAGGGAAGAGATAAAACGATTAAATGAACAATTAAAAAATATTCATAAGGAATATAAAGATAATGCTCCAAGTGTTATTGATATTTTAAATATGGATATTGATATAACACAAAAAAAAAATTTATTAGAAAAAATATATCATTTAAATAATTCAGAGTTACTTACATTAGATTATAGTAGTAATTTAAAAATTTTAAATACAAATATTAAAGGATATAGTGATCCAGAATTACATAATATAGAAAAAGAAATATTAAAAACATCAAATAATTTAGAATATTCTGATAATTATAAGGAAAAAATTTTAAAATCTAAAATGCCATTTGAAAATAAAGTTATTGCTTATAAACGTCTTGAAGTTATGGAAGCATTTGAGTCAAATGATACTAGTGAATATGCTAAATATAAATCTTGGATGGATATATTATTATCAATTCCATATGATGAACGTGTTGTAAATAATTTGGATATTAATAATATAGATCGATTAAAATCATATATTAAAAATGTAAGGGATGTTTTAGATAAACGTCTTTCGTTTTTAGAAAAACCAAAGGATCAAATAATAAATGTTGTTACACAAATGATAAAAAATCCTAATTATACTACAACGGCAATTGGATTATATGGTAACAAGGGTCTAGGTAAATGTCATGCGATTAATACGCCTATTTTAATGTTTAATGGTTCAATAAAAATGGTTCAAGATATTAAAGTTGGTGAATTTTTAATGGGTGATGATTCTACACCTAGAAAAGTTTTATCATTAGCTAGTGGTAGAGAAGAAATGTATAAAATAGAACATCTATCTCAAAAAAAATCATATATTGTTAATAAAAGTCATATTCTTACATTAAAATACAATGATAAAAAACGCTTATATAATAATAATTCTAAAGGTTGTTTTATAGTAAGTTGGTTTGATCATATTGCTGTTAAAATTTGTTCAAAAACATTTAATTATAAAGATAAAGATTACCAAAAAACTTATAATAAAGCAAAGGATTTTTTTAATCGAATTAATGAAACTAATATTGTAGATATTTCTCTTGAAAAATATTTGGATCTTGATAAAAAACATCAACGATTATTATGTGGTTTTACACAAAAAGTAATTTTTAGTAATAAGGAAGTACCGGTGAGTCCTTATATTATTGGATTATGGTTGAGTAATAATATGGATGCAAAGTTAAAAAATCCTTTAATTTATTATAAATATAATAAAATACTACTGCAATTAAAAATAGATATAAAAGCGGATGTGATAGATGATTATAATATATTTAAACAAACATTACATAAATATGATTTATTAAAATATAAATATATTCCTGATTTATATAAAATAAATTCTGAAGAAAAACGTTTAGAATTATTAGCAGGTTTAATTGATGGTTGTGGACGAGCAAATAAGGAGGAAAATTGTTATCAATTAAAAATAAATAGTAAAAAATTATCACAAGATATTTTATATTTATGTGATTCTCTTGGTATTTGTTGTTATATAAACAAGACCAAACTTATCATTGAAAATAATAGAATTATTCCTATAATGACTGATAGTGTGTCATTAAGAAAAATAAAACAAAATTATTTATCAGAAATAAAGGTAACATCACTAGGTGTAGATGATTATTATGGATTTGAATTAGGAGATAATCATAGGTATTTATTAGGAAATTTTATTGTAACACATAACACTGCATTAGTTAAAAGTATTTCGGAAGCTTTGGATCGTCCTTATAGAACTATTAATTTAGGTGGAGAATCAGATTCATCTTTGTTAACTGGTCATGGATTTACATATGTTGGTAGTTGTCCTGGTAGAATAATTGAAATATTAAGAGAAACAAAATGTACAAATCCTATTATATTATTTGACGAATTAGACAAAGTTTCAGAAACACATCATGGTAAAGAAATAATTGGTAATTTAATTCATTTAACTGATACTACATCAAATAATAAATATAATTATGACAAATATTTTGCTGGATTAGATTTTGATTTATCAAATGTTTTATTTATATTTACATATAATGACTCAACCAAAGTAGATAAAATTTTGGCAGATAGATTATTTAAAATTAAAATAGAAAATTATACGTATGAAGAAAAATTAGAAATTGCAAAAACACATATTATAAAAACTGTATTAGATCAATATAAATTTAGTGAAGATGAAATTTTATTTGGACAAGATACTATTAATTATATAGTAGAATCATCTAAATCAGATCAAGGAATGAGAGATATTAAACGCAAATTTGAAATTATAGTTTCAAGAATTAATACACTTTTATTAACTGATAAAAATGAAAATATTATTAGGTTAAAATACAAAAGCTTATATGATTATTATCAATGTTTACCTGTAAAAGTTTTAAAAGAGCATGTGGATATTCTTTTATCAGAAAGTATATCAAATGATGAAGAAGATAAATTTAGTGTTCCACCACCAGGCATGTACATGTAAAATTACAACTAAAGTAATGATTTGTAATTTTTACTATAATTAAATTTATTATGAAAAAAAATAAAATAAATTATTATATTATAAAATGATTAATGGTGGTGCTAAAAAAGTATTATCTAAAAAAAGGAAATCTCCTTCAAAGAAAAAACAATCTGCTAAGAAGAGATCTTCCAAAAAGAGATACGTTAAAAAAAGATCTTCAAAAAAGAAGTCATCTATGAAGAAGAGATCTGCTAAGAAAAAATCTTCCAAAAAGAAGTCATCTATGAAAAAAAGATCTACTTCAGTACCTATGAAAAAGAGATCTGTTAAGAAGAGATCTTCTAAAAAGAAGTCGTCTATGAAAAAAAGATCTGTTAAGAAGAGATCCGTTAAGAAGAGATCTGCTAAGAAGAAATCTTCCAAAAAGAAGTCATCTATGAAAAAGAAATCTTCCAAAAAGCGATCTGTTAATAAAAGATCTTCCAAAAAGAAGTCATCTATGAAAAAGAAATCTGTTAAGAAAGCTTCTGTTAAAAAATATTCTACTAAAAAGTTAACTAAACAAAAAGGTGGAACACAATTGACCTTATCTTGGGCTGAAAATCTTATTGATAAATATCAAGAAGAAAATGATGAAAAATTAACCAGTTCTGATAATATTTATAATATATTAAGGGTATTGATGGATGAAAAAGATTTTGAATCTGATGAGGGCGAATTAAGATATATAGTTAAACATATAGAAAAATACTTGGATAATCAAAACAAGGGTGACAGTGACAGTTAAGCTTGTATGTGAATCAGGTGTTTTTGAAGCTTGTAAAAAATTTTAAATCAGTGATTGTTGATTTAAAAAATTAAATACATGGATACTAAGAGTGCATTAAATGTATTAAGGAGAAAGAATAACTATTTATACATAAATTATATTAAAAAATTTTAAAAATCAATTTATTTAACTAAAGTAAAGATTTATAATTTTTACCAGGGTAATGTTTATTTAATAAATTTATTATTTTTTTCGAATTTACCCATTTAAATGCTGCATCTCCAGACCATATAAGCCATGATATTATGCCATTTTTATTATGCCATTGTGTGTCTTTTGGTCTACCAGCGCGTAACCATTTTTTATATGTAGGATAACTCGCATATATATGTCTGGCAAACCAAGCTCTCATATATTTTACATCTTCAATGGGTATTTCATCTTTTGT
>Ga0102863_1000408_pt1 | contig 11432 bp, 10 predicted proteins | sample Colrivmet1449A02_FD_78451 | JGI IMG/M metagenome (GOLD analysis project Ga0102863, IMG submission 78451) | Estuarine microbial communities from the Columbia River estuary - metaG 1449A-02 | ecosystem: Environmental > Aquatic > Marine > Intertidal zone > Estuary | place: USA: Columbia River...
AAGATGTCAAGACCAGTAGATAGAAAAACGTTAAAGTTAGAAAAAGATATGGTGTTTTGGGAAGATACAGAAGATATGGAATCTGATAGTGGTTATACTACAGATGAAAGTGATGAAAATAGAATGAAACAATTGGTTGACTTATGGTGGAATGCAAATACAATTATTGGAAAAATACTAAAGTTTGTATACGAATCCCAAGATGGTGTAAGCGAGAATGAATTGAAAAATTTTATTGAAAATAATAATTATTCAAGAGCATGGTTCTCAGATCTTTATCAATCTAATAAAGAATACAAATACGTATTTGAAAGATTATTAAATGGTATAACTAAAATTAAAAAAGAAGCGAAACAATATATAAAACACTTTAATATATAAAATAAATTAGTTCTGAAAGGTAAATTAAATTTACTGAGTAAGAATTAATTTATTTTATTTCATTTAAAATAGTACAATTAAAAATTTCATTGAATATTACTTTTAATACATTTACGCTCATACTATTACCAATTTGCTTATATATTTGAGTATTGCTAACAACTTGTTTAAAGTCCTTTGAAAATCCTTGTAATAATAAACATTCAGTTGTAGTTAAATATCTATTATAAGATGAATGATAAAACATATCACATCTAGTACTTAATGTTGGGCATATATTTTTAATAGGGTTGACATAGTTAGAATTGGGGAAAATGTAATTTTTTTTATATTCTATTTTCTCCAGCTTTTCATTAATATTTTTAAAATTCTTATTTTTTTTATATATAGTTTTGTCAATAATAATATCATCTAATGGTTTCATTTCAATACATTCAGGTTTAATATATTCGTTAACTAAAATATCACTTTTAATACCAATTATATAAATACGTTCACGATTCTGAGGTATACCATAATCTTTTGTATTGTAAATATCACAATAAATATTATATAATTGTTCACCATCTTCATTTACAATACTTGCAAGTTCATCTATTAAAAAATTAAATGGTTTACCCTTTTCTATAAATTTAAAATTCTTTACATTTTCTAATATAAAAATAGATGGTTGTTTTTTTTTAATGGCATCAATACAATGCATCATAATATTACCTCTTGGGTCATTACTACCTAATTTTTTACCCATTAGACTAAAACTTTGACATGGAAACCCACACACATATATATCTATATCAGGAAGTTCGGAATGATTTCTTTTAGTAATATCTTCGTAAATAATTTCTGGTTGATAATTGGCAAGTATACTTCTTCTTGCATAATGATCAATTTCACAAGCCCATTTATGTTCAAATGGTATACCTAATTGTTTTAAAGCTTGTATAGGAGCTTCTATACCAGAACAATCAGTTCCTATACGTAACATTAAAATATATTAATAAAAAAATTATACTAATATATCTTATATAGTATAATTCATTATAAGTAATTCATTAACATAACTTTTTGAACCCATACGATATACTTGAAACTTTTTAACATGATATTCTTTAAATATTTCTTTTATTTGTTTAGTATCAGCTTGTGTCATTAACCACTTAACACCTTTCATATCTAACTTTTTTACTTGATTATAAAGTCTGTTTATAAAAGATTCATCTAAAATCATCTTTATTAAATAAATAATAATGGTTGAATCAATCTTAATCCAAGTATAATATTATCAACAACATCATCTGGTGAGTCCGTTTCTTTAATTGGTATCTTAATTGTATGAAATTTTTCATAAAGTTCTTTACGTTGATAATACAAATCTCTAAATGTACTTATACCATTTGGAAAAACAATTGGTCTTTCCCAATTTTCATTAGACTTTCTTTTTAATATAACATCTAATGGAACATCTAACCAAATAACAGTATAGTTATCAAGGATATGTCGCATTTGTTTAGTATAGTAAATAGCAGAACCACCTAATGATATAACAGAATCTCCAAAATCTTGAGATATAGACAATTCTTCAGCTTCTTGAAATTTAGTTTTTCCATATTTGGTTAAATATTCATTTTCTGACATATTAAATTTAGACATAAAAATATCTCTTGAATCTATTCCTCTTTTATGTAATTTTTCAGATAACAATTTGCCAATAGTTGTTTTCCCAGCATAACACATACCTATTAAAAAAATTGTCATTTTAAATAATTATATTTCTTTTTTTTAAATAAAGATTTTGTTAAATAAAAAATTGAAATTAAAATGGAAATAATAAATTTTTGTCTAAATGTATCGTGTTACTTGTTCGTGTGGTAAAACTGAAAATAACAGTAGTAGAATAGTTGCTAATTGGATTTATCGTAAATGTAAGGGATGTAACAGTAATTTAATTGTTTACAAAGATAACTCTATTGTTTTCAATTATAATTATAAAAAAGATCGTATGAATAGTAAGCATAGGGTAAATTCAGGTACTGTTATAAATCTAAGTACTGTTGAACTTCCTGAATTACTTCCAAATGTATCATTGTCAGATATTGACAATAAAATTAAAACTGACGTTTTTATGGGTTATCAATTTTGTTTTGAAAAAGACTTTTATGTAGAAAGCCAATTTGAACTTGATAAAATAAATGACACAGAAAATATAAAAACATAAAATTAAAAAATTAAAAAACATAAAAATTAAAAAACATAAAAATATTAAGCCCAAATGATCCTAACATTTGGGCTTAATTACATGAATAAAATTCATTACTTAATTTTTTAGATTAATTTTTAAATAAAAAATTCAAAGTTGTTGTTTTACCAGAATAACACATATCTATTTAATATAAATAATAAAACATAAATTAAAATATATAATAAAAATTTTTTATTGTATTATATTAATAAAAAAATAATGAAACATTCTGCAAAAAAATATAGTTCACGTAAAAAGAATTCTCCAAAATATACTTCTCTAAAAAAACGAGTTTCTGTTAAAAAAGTATCTAAAAAAGTATCTAAAAAAAGATCTATTAAAAAAGTATCTAAAAAAAGATCTGTTAAAAAAGGATCAACTAAAAAGAGATCTTCAGCTAAAAAGAGATCTTCAGCTAAAAAAGGATCAACTAAAAAGAGATCTGTAGCTAAAAAGAGATCAACTAAAAAAGGATCAACTAAAAAGAGATCTTCGGCTAAAAAGAGATCTTCGGCTAAAAAGAGATCTTCAGCTAAAAAGATATCTTCAGCTAAAAAGAGACGAGTTAAGTCGCATTATCGTATGAGAGGGATGGGAGTTTTGTTAAGTATGTATGGTGGAGCTGGTGAAGCTTTAGAAATGGAGGTAGCTGAAAAGAAAAAAGAATTAGCCCAATTGCAAGCTCAATTAGCCGCTGAAAAAAGTGAAGAACGTAAGAAAAAAATTCAAGAAGCTATAGGTAAAGTTGAAAATACAATTAATGCATCTAAAGAAAAAATGAAACAATTATTAAAAAGTGCATCTGAAACTGCTAGTAAAGCTGCTGCTTCATTAAGTACAGGTTTCAAATCATTAGGAGCAAAATTAAGTTCTGGAGTTAAATCAATTGGTGAAAAAGTAAGTTCTGGGGTTCAATCAATTGGATCAGATATTGGAGCTAAAATAGGAGAATTTAAAGATCAACAAGATATTAAACGTATTTATGCTGAAAAGGCTAAAAGAGATATTTCGAGACTTAAATCTGAGAAATTAGAAGAAAGAATTCAAGCACGTCATTCACCTCTTAAATAAATATTAAAATAATTGAATTATAAATATAAATCATTATTAATTGTGTAATAATGATTTTAGACAATTTAAATATGGGATATTGTTGTATTAATACAGAATTACGTAGTCTTGGTATTTTTTGTTCTAGAACATGTCGTTTAGATACAGTAAATAGTAAAGGTATAGAATATATCTACCAATTAGCTTGGCAAAATATAAATGATTTACCAGCTATTTTTAGATGGAATTACACGAATAATATTTTTTTATACAGAATGTCTAGTGAAATGTTTCCATTTGCAAGTCATCCTGATTTCTGTTCTATTTATGATTTAGAACAATTTAGATCCAGGCTAGAAGAAATTGGTAGAATAGCAAAACATTACAATCAAACTTTAACTTTTCATCCTGGACAATATAATCAACTTACATCACATAGAGAATCTGTAGTTGAAAAAAGTGTAATTGACATTGATCTTCATGCAAAAATCTTAGATATGATGAAATGTGGAAGGGATAGTGTTATTGTTATTCACGGAGGATCAAAAAATGGTGGAAAAGAAATTGCTTTAAGTCGTTTTAAAGAAAATTTTTATAAATTATCTGAAAGTTCAAGATCAAGACTTGTATTAGAAAATTGTGAAATGGCTTATTCAATAGAAGACCTTCTTGAAGTATCAAAATTATTAAACATTTGTGTAGTACTTGATTATCATCATCATAATATTAATCCAGGAACTATTAAAGATGAAGACGCCTTGATAAATATAACAAATGACGTTTTAAATATATGGAAATTAAGAGGTATTACTCCATTATTTCATTTATCTGAATCTAGACGTGGTGTAAAAATAAGTGATTCAATAACAGCTAGAAGAGCGCATTCTGATTACGTTACAAATTTACCCTTTGCACTTATAAAAACATTGGAAACGACTAAAATAAATTTAGATATTGAAGCAAAAATGAAGGAAAGGGCAGTTTTAAAGTTGAAACAAAAATATAATATATATTAAAAATGATTTAAAAAAAAGAATTTTAATATATTAACAAAAAAGAATTTTAATATATTAACAATGTTTAAAAAAGATGAAATTCGCGTATGTGTTTTAGGAGTAGGATATGTTGGTGAGTATTTAATAAATACTTTTAGTAAACATTATGATGTTATAGGAGTAGATTTATCGGAGAAGCGAGTTGAATATTTAAAAAATAAATATCAAGGGGTACATTTTCAAACAAATTATCTAGATTTAGAAAGTTGTAATGTTTTTTTGGTATCAGTTCCAACATTGGTAAAATCTGATAAACAAATTGATTTAAGTTGTTTATATTCTGTTAGAGATAATTTAAAAGATGTTATAAAAAGTGGTTCTTTAATTATGGTTGAAAGTTCTGTTTATGTTGGTGCTACAAGAGAGATATTTGGATTTTTTAGAGATCTTGGTGTATTTGTTGGATTTTCTCCTGAAAGAGTTGATCCAGGAAGAACTGAACCTCCAATGGAACTTATTCCAAAAGTTGTATCTGGGTTAGATTGGACTAGTTTAAATAAATCTATTGATATTTACAGTAAGGTTATAGATACTATTATACCGGTTAGTTCAACTGAATGTGCAGAAATGTGTAAATTATATGAAAATTGTTTTAGAATGGTGAATATTGCATATGTAAATGAGATTTCAGATATGTGTGACAAAGTAGGTATAGATGTCAAAGAAATGATTAATGCGTCTTCAACTAAGCCCTTTGGATTTATGCCATTTTATCCTGGAATTGGTGTAGGTGGACATTGTATTCCTGTAAATCCATATTATTTAATGAAAAATGGATCATTACCAGTTTTAGAATATGCGACAAATTTAATGGAAAAGCGTCCTAAAAAGAAAGCATTTGAGTTAATGGATAAATACAATAGTAAAAATATTTTAATTGTTGGTATAGGATTTAAAACAGGTGAAAGTTTATTAACAAATTCACCAGGATATGAATTATACAAAGAACTTGTTAAAGACGCAAATGTAGAAATTTATGATCCATTAGTTCAAAATAATTTATATACAAATACAGGGATAAAATTCTTAGATAAAGAAAATTTTAAAGTTGAATTTATAAAAAATAAATATGATTTAGTTGTTGTTAATTTAAATATAAATGAAGATGACGAAAAAGTGATTGAACATTATGAAAGAATAGGTGGAAAGGTTCATGTATTTTAAATTTTAAATTATTAATAAAAAAATGAATTCAAATTTTTTATTATTATTAAAAAAATAAATGTTTGAATTCAATGAGTCAAGTGTGTCAAGTGTTTCGTCTGAGTCAAGTGTGTCAAGTGCAACTGTATCAATAATATCAACTGAGTCAAGTGTGTCAAGTGCAACTGTATCAATAATGTCAACTGAGTCAAGTGTGTCAAGTGAAACAAGTGTATTAAACGCATCTTTAATATCATCTGTATCAACTGAGTCAACTTTAACAGGGCCTGAAATAGCAGCTTTGGTTATTGGATTAGTTATTTTTGTTATTATTACTGGGATTTTTTTTGGGTTGTTTTATTCAAATGAAAAAAATGATTTTATAAAGGATAAAGTTTTTTTGTTTAAAAAGTGGATGTTTATTTTTGGAATTTTGGTATTAAATGCAATGGGATGTGTATTAATTTATTATACACGGAGTTTACAGGTTATTTTGTATATTATTTTAGTATTGAAATCAAATGATATTTTAATGACTGTAATGTTTATTTTCAATATGATTGTCAAAGCTATAAAAGGTGTTTCTGAGCCAATTTTTGAAATTTCTGATGAAGTTGATAAAATAGTTGCGTTTGTACCAGTTTGTAAAGAAAAATTAGAACAAGTGGAACGAACAGTAGATTCATTAATAACTAATAAATTAGGGTCAAATTATTTATTAACTACAATTGTTTCTGATGGTTATTATGATTATTCAGATATTTTTACGTCTGTTACTAAAGAAAGTAATGGAACATATAAATCTTGGAATGGTTATAATGTTGATATTAAAATTACATATGGTCAAAGAAATAACAAACCATTAATTGTAATTAAAAAATATAAAAATGTGGGTAAAAAAGATTCTATAATTTTATTTAATGATATTTTTAATTATACAAGATATAATCTAGATGTTGAAAATAATTCATTACGAGAAGACATCTTACATAACATCCAGGAATTATTTGGTGTAAATAGATTTAATTATATTTATGGTACAGATGGTGATACAATTATTTCTGACAAAAATTTAATGTATTTATTAGATACAATGAAACGGAGAGATGCTACAGCTTGTTGTGGTATTGTAAATGTAAATGAAGATTATGGTAAATTATTTTGGAATTGGATGCAAAATTTTCAATATTTGTATGGGCAATTTATGAGAAGAACAAATGAAGATTTATTTAATCAAGTATTATGTTTACCAGGATGTAATACAATGTATAAGATTCAATCGGAATGTGCAGAGGCAATGACATTATATTCAGAAATAAGTAGTGAAGAAAATTTAATAAAATCTAGTGTTCAAAATATTGGAACTGACAGAAGATTTACAAGTTCATTAATTTATACAAACTCTAAAGCAAAAATAGTAATGGATACTAGAGCACATGTTTATACTATTTCTCCAGATTCATTTAATAGTTATATAAATCAAAGAAAACGTTGGTGTAACAATATGTATTTTAATAGTTTAATAAATATTATTGCACCAAATGTAAATTTTGTATTAAGATTTTTTAATTTTATAAATGTTTTAAGATTATCATTAATTTATTTCAGATTATTTAATACGTTATACTTTATATATTTATTAGCAGTATTTTATAATGAAAAACAAATTTTAGATTTACTACCATATATTGTTATATTAGTCTTTCCTGTCTTTTGTTTTATGATATATTCTTTGTTTAATAGTCATCTTAGAAATCAATATCATAAATTACTTCTAAGTTTAATCGTTAATAAAATATTTACATTCTTCACAACAGTAATTATATTTACAGTAATGTTATATAATATCGGTATGTATTCATGGGTTACACATAATTATAAACGGAATAAAAGAAATTCACAAATTGAAATGGCTAGTGTTTAAAATAAAAAAGTAATTTTTAAAAATTAATTAAATATTGTATAACTTTAATTAATTTTTTGTAATTGTATATTTTTAAAGTAAGACCATGTATCATTCGGTGTAGAATATTTTGGTTGACTTCCTCCAAAAAACGTTTCAAATACTATAGCATTTATATTATATTCTTGATCAGTTCTCCATAATAATTTATTAAAATTTTGTGTAATGTTATTGATAGTAATTTCCAATTCCCCATCATAATTTGGTATATTATTTGTGAAAGTATTTGTTTTTAATCTGATTGATATATCGTTCCATTTATATTTATAAAATTGAAAAAGACCTCTCCATAATGAATGTCCATATTGTGGATTTAATATTAAATTTGAAATGTTATAAAAAGTTTGATGTTGATTATCGGGAATATAAATATAAGCTTCTGCTGTTAAATTATTTCTCCAAGCTATTCTACAACTAGATGTATTCAGATGTTTTCCACCAGAAGCACCAACCATATTTTCCTTTTTTGTTCCATTACCTATAAATAATCCAGGAAGTTTTCCTCCAAAAACTGGTTGGAATGTATCGTCAAAATAAACTTGATATTTAAAAATGACTTGGTTTGCCATAAATATGTCTTTTGGACTAGCAAAAAATCCTATTCCTCCAACAGGTAATTTACTTGGTGAATAACTACCCTTTGGATAGAATATTTTAATAATTTCTTCATCGTTTTTACAATTTAAATAACTACTATAACTACTATTAAATTTTATGATTTCGTGATTAGTTGTGTTTGTATTTATACCAAATATATTTTTTACTATATTCCAAGGATCACGATTTAAACTAAAATTAAGAAGATTAGATAACATATATAACGGAAGTGTGATTAATGTACTTTTCATCTTTCTTGGTTATCTTATACAAATATTTTTTATAGAATAGACGCAATGTAATAATTATTTAATTTAAACTGAGTTAAAAATTTTTAATTTAAAAATACAAGTTTTTATATATTAAAATGTTTATATTAATATATTATTTATTATTTTTAAGTAAAACTATTTATTCCCAGACTATACCAGTTTCACCGTTTGGTTTACTGAGTACTATTTGTCCGTCAGCGGATAATATTACTATTAATGTTAATGGTTTTTTGGGGACACCATATAAAATTACACCTTTTGTGGATATATTTAAAAATCCTCCTAATGCCCTTCCAAAAAATAAGTTATGTAGACCTGATGGTCATTGTATGTTATCCTATGATATTATTATATCACAAGTACAGACTAGACCATTTGACAATTCCATTGTAGGATGTAAATTGTATCCTGGAACATGGTTTTTGTCATATAATGGAAATATACCTGGGCCGACTATTAGAGTACCGGCAGGTCATGAATCACTTGTTAGATTTAAAAATCTAATTAATTCTGTAACAGGATATTTTAAGGGGAGTTACGATCCTTGTTTACCAGTGAACAATAAAACAGGAAGACCTATAAGTGTTCATTTTCATGGATCAGCTAGTTTGGCACCATTTGATGGGTGGGCAGAGGATGAAACATGTTTTGGTGAAGTAAAAGATTATATCTACCCTAATAATAGAGCTGGAACTGGATGGTATCATGATCATGCTTTACATATTACAACAGAAAATGCATATTATGGATTAGCTGGTTTAAAAATTACATCAGCAAAAGTTAAAGACGGAGGTTGTGGTGAACCATGGAATTTAGAAAATATAGAAGAACTTCATATGATTTTATCTGATAAAGTATTAGATAACAAATGTCAATTGCGATATAGTTTTTTTGAGGATCACAAGGAAAATCTTTATGGTGATATAAATTTAATTAATGGTATTCCATTTCCTCAAATGAATTTAGAGCCTAAATGGTATAGATTTAGATTATTAAATGCAGCTGTATCTAGACCTTTTCTTTTTAAAATTAAAGATAGTAATTTGAATGATATTTCTCAGAGAATTTGTAGAGTTATAGCAACTGATGGTGGGTTTAGAAATACACATATAGCATTTCCAGTAGAAGGATTACTTATAGGTGTAGCTGAAAGATACGAAATTGTATGTAATTTTGCAAATTATGGTAGTAGAACAGTTTATTTTTGGAATGATTTTGATAGTAAAATTATGAAAGATGTTCCTTATTTTTGTCATTCACATTTACTTGCAAGAGCTACTTTTTCAGCAGTTCCATCTGTTCCAAATCCACCAGTTTTTATTACAACTCAAACAACACCGGATCCATTAAAACCTATATTTAATGTTTTAACAAAACCTGATCGTGATGCTGCAATGGCGATGGCAATGGCTGATCAATATCATAGAGAAATGGTATTTGGTAGGTCGAATGGTCATTGGGTAATAAATGGAGAAACATGGGATACGGCTAAAATTGCTGCAAGTGACGTTGGTCAAAATACATGGGAAGTTTGGAAATTTAAAAGTGGAGGAGGTTGGTTTCACCCAGTTCATATGCATCTTGTAGACTTTTTCTTATTAAAGAGAGATCGTGAAATACCAGGTGGTATAGAACCAGTTGGATTAAGAACAAATGAAATATGGTCACCAAAAGATGTATTTTATCTAGGTCCAAGTGAAGTTATTTATGTTTTAGCAAGATTTGGTCCACATAAAGGTGATTATATGTTTCATTGTCATAATTTAGTACATGAAGATCATGATATGATGAGAGCGATGAGTATGATAGATTCACAGTCAACAACTAAAAATCCATTATCAGCTCAACCCTTTATTATTAATAGACTTTATAATTTAGTTTACAACAATTGGAAATATGCAGATCCAATGTTAGGTGAAACTGCTGCAAGACCAAGTAGTCAAGTTAGAACAATGACAGATCTATATGTTAATCAAACACTTTATAAAAATTTATATAGAATTTTTTACCCATTACCTTCTGATATAGTTTATATGAATGGTGCTAAAAATCCATGGCAAAGTGTGTGGTGTCCATTGGTATAATGGGTACGATCACTGTCGATCACTGTCGATCACTGTCGATGAATCATAAAAAAATGAATCCATAAAAAAATGAATCATAAAATAAAAATAAAATAAAATAAAATAAAAATAAAAAATTCAAGATGATTGGGTTTTATCTTCATGACGAAAAATGTAATATAATACCGGAATTATCTTTATACGATAAAACTCATGATTTATATGCGTTAATAAATAATATTCCATATTCTCAAGCTACATGCTGTTTTTGTTTAAATGATTTTTTAAACGATATAAATTTAAAAACAGAATGCTCTGATTGTAAATTTGTATTAAATACAGATGGTTTAAATATGGATTGGTTTAAATCAAGAATAGTAGTTTTAAATTGTAATCATATTTTTCATTTATGTTGTTTTATAAAATATATAAAAAATAACTATACTGAATATATATTCTCTAATGTTAATATTAATAATATAAATATAAATGATAATATTGAGTTACGTCCAAATATTTCTCGTTCTTTAAGTGACTTGTCACTCCTGTCTAATAGTAAATCAGAATATAGTAAATCAGAATATAGTAAATCAGAATATAGTAAATCAGAATATAATATTTTAAAAAATGATTCAGATATTAATGAAATTTTATCTAACATGGGAGAAT
>Ga0102863_1000410_pt1 | contig 11402 bp, 10 predicted proteins | sample Colrivmet1449A02_FD_78451 | JGI IMG/M metagenome (GOLD analysis project Ga0102863, IMG submission 78451) | Estuarine microbial communities from the Columbia River estuary - metaG 1449A-02 | ecosystem: Environmental > Aquatic > Marine > Intertidal zone > Estuary | place: USA: Columbia River...
TTGACATTGACATTGACGTTGTCGTTGATGTATAATCATCTAATTCATGACCAGATGGATTGTCATCTTGAGCATTTATTATAGTTATACTTGTTAACAAATATAAAACATTACTTAACTTCATTTTTATTTATATTTATTTTTATTTATATTTTACATAAATATTTTTTCATTTTTTTATTAACGAATATTATAAACGTGTAAGAGTTTCATTTAATCCACTTGAAGTAATCTTATTAAATACAACTTCAATTTCATGTAACTCACTTATAGTCCTCACACCTAAATAACTCATCCCTGATCTCATACCATTACAAATTCTATTTATCTCATCTATTACATTACCCTTATATTCTACTTCTCCTTCTATACCTTCTACATAAAAATTCTTATTTACATCTCCACCAGTTCTTTCCTGCTTAGATAAATTCGCATACATCGACGCCATCCCCCTATAATATTTAAACCTCTTACCTGACTTGTATATAATATTTCCAGGACTCTCTTTTGTTCCCGCTAAAGATTTCCCTAATAAAACACACCCTGATCCAACTGCTAATGCCTTAAACTTATTTCCTACTTTACCACAATGACCACCATCACTTATCATTGTAACGTTGTAGTCCTTTGCTACTTTACTACACTCCATCAATGCAGAAAACTGACACACACCTATACCAGTTTGAATCCTTGTAGTACAAATGCTTCCTCCACCTATATTCACACGAATACAATCCGCACCTGCTTTACATAAAAACTCAAACCCATCTCTAGTACAAACATTTCCTACCATTATCGTCACACTAGGAAATTCTTTCTTTAACTCTATTATTGCATTATACATCATCTCATTATATCCATTCGCTATATCTATACATAGTAGGTCCACACCCACTTTCACTAATTCTCTACCCCTCTCCATATAATCATTTATTCCAACAGCACCACCAACCACTAATCTACCACCACTATCCAATGACGCAATATCTTTATTCTTATAAAAATATAACAAATTCTTTAATACCACTAATCCTATTATACTATTATCATCCCCTAATATCGGAACCTTCTCCACCTTATACTGTTTATATATATTCATTATCTCTGTTATATCGTACTTCCTTACATATTTCACCCTTTCTAATGGTGTCATCATATCCTTTACTAATATATCCATCGACCCACCTATTACCTGATGTACTTCTATATCCCTCTTCGATACTATCCCCACAAACTTTTTATTCTCATCAACAACCATTATACCACTAATATTATATTTACTTAATAACTCCTGTAATGTACACTTGTAATTTATCGTATAAGGATTCCTTATCATATTACTTAAATGCCTCTTCACATTCTTTATCATCTTCACTTGACTCTCTATACTCTGAAATCTATGAATTATACCCAACCCACCACTCATCGCCATCTCTATTGCCATCAAATCCTCTGTAACTGTATCCATCGGACTAGATATTATCGGTATATTTAACGTAATTTTATCAGATAACCTCGTCTTTAATGATATATCCGACCTAGATTTTATATTACTATATCTCGGCTCTATTAATATATCATCAAATGAATATGACTCTTTTATTTCACTCATTTTATACTTTTAAAATAATTACTTTTAAACTAAAAAATAATTATTTATTATCATTTATTATCATTTACTCGTAAAATCTAACACTATTTGACATTCCTGTACGACATTTACAATTTAATGAACAATTATACGTACCAGTTCTTCTAGCAGTTTCATCACACAATGAACAATCTAATACTAATCCCTTTAATGCCGGTACATAACCTGATGGACATTCATCTCCTGTTATACTAAAACCACCAGGTATTGCCCACTCTGCACCCGTCGATACCATCTTTTTATACGCCCTTATATATACTGTGTCCCAATCCGCAGAATTCCCAGAAAATTGCTTCATTGCATTAGATATCCTCACATTTGATTCTGTCTGTTCAACCTTTCCTTGACACGTTCTACCCATCCAAGCATCATGTACTGTATACCACCACTGTCTAGGTGTTAAATCCTTACTAAACCACGATACATCTTCCATATCAGCCTCTACATCTATAACTAATGCATCAGGATTAGCTGTACCCATTAATGGAACTATTTCCTGTTCAAAAATATCTAACTCCCTTGATCTTAACTCCTGACTTGTAAATCTACACATACTTTGTAATCTATGAAACTCTAATGTTTGTAATGGCATACTACTTCTAACTGGTGAATCATTTATCCTTATATTCGGTGAACAAACATCTCTAAAATATTGATTCGACCACCTAAACATCCTCAAGTCCGTACAAGGTTCCAATAATGGATTACACATTGTACCATTCATTCTTAAACACCCTCTTTCATCTACTAATGAATGAGACCCCATTAATGCCGTCAACTCCTCTACCGTCAAATTCCATTTATTCGAAAAACTCACAAATGCATTCATATCTATGTTCGATCCAGGTAATGCCTTTGCTGGATTTGGCTCCACATTATCAAATCTACCAACCAAAAACGGTTCTTTATCATCTAATTTAATTATCTTTGGCCCTCCTTGAAATTCCGTAGCCACTGCACCACATATTGCTATTATATCTGCAACCGATGTATTGTACTTTTTCGCTAATGCTAATGCATTCTTTGATAACAAAAATGCCCAACTATCATACGCATTTTCCAACCTATTTATCTCATCTAATGTCAAAAATAATGAACCATCTGCCCCACCAAAACCCTCCGAAATTGATAACGAATCATGTGCAGCAGCCCTAACATAAAAATTACATAATCTTCTATCATATCTACAAGTAGCCCTACACCCTGATATCACACCATTCCAATCCACTTTTTTAGCATCATATACCTCAGTTTTCGGTTTCCAATTAGGCATCTTAACCTGTAAAACAACTGTACCACCTTCTTTTATTACAATATTTGAATCCGATGTTATTTGAGAATTTATAGAGTAAATTAATGATAATACCAATAATAATAATTTCATTTTAAAATTATTAATATTTTATAATATTTTTTTTATAACTTTTAAACGATACTTTTCTACATTAATATCTTCTCTTTTATAATTCTCTTTTATAATTGTCTTTTATAATTCTCTTTTATAATTCTCTTTTATAATTGTCTTTTATAATTCTCTTTTATAATTTTATTAAACATAACCATAATATGTTCCATCAGGAAATTTACATACACCACCTTGACAGGTCTCACCATCTACTAAATTGTGATTAGTATCACATACAGTACCATCTGACTTTCCAATACACCCAATATTCTTTAATGGAAACTCTTCTCCAAGACCCAACCATACTCTATTACACACACCACTTAAACATACAGATTCATACTCAACATTTAATGGTGTACAATCACTTCCATCTGGAGCTGTAATTAAATTACATGATCCACTCACTGGACATCTATATGTATTACATTTTGGAACTGGTAAAGTACTTACAGTTAACCCAGTATTACATGTCCCTGCAAAACATACACCAGATACACCACTTCGTGTACATAATACAAAATCTCTAGGTAATGAACACGTACCTTTCTTTGGATCACACTTTGTACATGCCGGACACCTCAATGGACATGATTGAGAAAACACACTAGTACATAACACTAAAAACAAATAATAAAAATACATCTTGTATTTAATTTAATAACTCTTTTATTTTTAAATTAAAATTTACGTTTTATTAAATTAACTAAAAATATCTAAAAAGTAATTTCTTCTTCCTTTTCCATGTTCCTTATTTCATTATTAATAACATTTAAATCTTTTAATTCTAAACTTACAATATAACTATCTATATCAGGATAATTATTTTTTATAAAATCAAAACCTAATCTTATCTTCTCAATATCCATATAAAACATTTCCTTCTTATGTCTTATATCAGTTAAAAATTTAAACAATTCCTTTTCTGCTAAATGACAATCTATAACTCTCTCAAAATATAATAAATCATAATCAGGATAATATGTCCCATATCTGCTTGCCAATTTATTTTCTATATCAATTTCCGTTTCCTCCATTTTCATTGATATTTTACCTATTTTTACAACACTTATATTATTAACCATTATCTTTGGATCAATACAATATATATACCCATCATTCTTATAACCACTTTTTAATAAAATATTCATTTAAACTTTTATTAAAAACAAATATACTTCAATTTTTATTTACATTTGTATTATTCACATTCATATTAAATGACCCAGCATTCATATCACTATAATCTATTTTCATAAAATCATATTTTATCTCTACATTTCTAATTTTATTTATATAGAAATAATTCACAATATCCATAGGTCGATTAAATGAATCATCGTCTGTCATTATACCCATAGGATTTGGATTGTAATCAGACACTAATGAATAATACCACCCATCATGAAACGGATATTGTAATTCCAATTTATCACCTAAATTTTTCCATATATTCTGTGAATACAACTCTTTTTTTTTTGATAAATTTGATATCATACCACCAACAATTCTACAAATTCTAAAAAAATCATACTTTTTATGACTCCGTCTTGTATCTATACCAAAATCACATTTTATAATCTTAAACTCATTATTAATTATTTCTGATTCACCATTATAATATAATTTTAGTATATTTTTTTTAAATTCTAAAGTATCAGTTGTATCTACTATTTCTTCTGTTTCCATCAATTCATCTTTGTATAAATATCTTTTTGCCAATTTATGTAAATGCCTCTCAACCCTTTTTATATTTTCTAATTGGTTTACATCCAATACATGTTTTCTAAATAATCCATTTTGATACAAACCAAAATCACTAAATTCCACATTTAATTCATAATCTTTGAAAACACCATTTTCATTTATTGCTGTATCTGGATTAATATGCGACCTCCCATAATCTATTATATGAGGTACTACACTAGTCGTAATCTTTATATTCTCACCCTTATATATCATATTATACTCCCTTTCCTCTGCTAATTTTACAACTAATATATTTTTTGCATGTAAATCATAATGTGTAAAATTCATTATATCTTGCGCCTCCTGTAATGCATATAATACTAGTATTATCACATTTATTATATTTATCTCCCTCTCTAAACTTTCCGTTTCCCCATTAATATTTTTTAATTCTTTTATATAATCACTTAATGTTAAAACTTCTTCTGTTTCTATATTTCTTATAAATTCATACAATAAATGTGTCTTTTTATTATTATTATATCTACTATCACATAACTCTAAATTATCTTTATTTACATCAATATTTGGATTCAATCCACAAAAAAATCTTCCATACATCACCGCAAAATAATCTATATTATAATCCACTCTTAATCTATTTAATGCTAAACCTATATAATATTCATATGATATTGGATCCACAGTTTCTTTTGATGCCACCTTTACTAACAACTTTGATGTTTTATACTTATTCGATAAAGTTTTTAAAATAAATATTCTACCATTTGCAGAATTAATAGGTATTATCTTGTCAATTTTAAAAATATACTTCAATAATTTTTTATAATTTGTAAATATTTCCTTTAAAATATCTATATATTTATTAACATCATCTTGTAAATAAAAAGTATCTGCATCATATAATATTATTAAAGGCCTAAGAATTTTAACCATATCATTAATAACATCTATCATCTCATCTTTATTATTTTCTTTTTCTAATTTTTCTAATAAATAACTCAACTCGTATATTACACCCTTCCCTTCTACTGGTGTAGATATCTCCATCTCTGATATATTACTACTAACTGGCGTCACCAATTCCATATTATCATTTTCTTCCATAAATATTCCTTATATTAATCTTATAAAAAAAATCTACTTATTTAATCTTTAATAGAAATACACCTACTTTGTATAAAATATACATTTTATACAAATTTATATATAATTATATATTTTTTTTATTTATATACTATAATATGAAATCTAAAATTATTTTTTTAGGTTGTGGCGCCGTATCTAAATGTTGTATATATTACCTACCACATTTTTTTAAAATGGACTACAGTCAAGTAATAGTAATTGACAAAGATAAAAATTCATTCAATTTCCCCACCATCAAAAACGCCATAAAACTAGGCGCTAATACAATTCATTACACTATCACGCGAGATAATATTACAACCATTTTAGATAAAATTATAAAAGTTAAAGAACATGATATCGTCATTGATTTAACTACAAATACCCCCACAAATATATTCTTAAAAGAATGTCGTATTAGAAAATTATTATACATAAATACATCTATAGAAGATGACAAACCATTAAATGTTAATAAAAGTTGCCCTATTAATAACAGTATCTTTTTACAACATACCAACTTATTAGCTATCGCTAACAAAACATCTAATATCGATGACAACATCACTTCTATTATAGAATTCGGCATGAACCCTGGACTTATATCTGTTTTTGTTAAACAAGGTATTATCAATTTAACTAAACTTGTACTTAGACATCAAATTAAAAACAATTCCTTAAATAAAAAACTTTTACGCTATTATAAAAATAAAGACCACAAAAATTTAGCACAAATATTAGATATCAAAGCTATCCATTGTTCAGAAATCGACACACAAATCCCCAAAAAAAAACCTAAACAACAATTTATAAATACTTGGAGCAGTGTTGGTTTAATAACCGAAGGAATTGAACCCGCTGAAATTCAAATTGGAACCCATGAAAAAATTTTACCATTTGATAAATCTAATGTCTCACAAATCATACCACAACTTATCACAACTAAAACACCTGGTAAAGACATCCATATTAAATCTATAGTACCACTTAATGTTGATAAAAATGGCGATGTAGAATTCACCTATATAGAAGGACGTTGTATCCATCATGGCGAAGGAATTTCATTAAATAGATATATAGGATCATTTGAGTATTCTCCAACTATGCACTATGCTTACAAATTAAATCCAATTACTGATAAATTATTAGATACATTATCACAACGCCAACTTGTTGATATTTCAAATAACCCCAAAAATTGGAAAGTACTTAATGTATATGAAGATAAATTACACGGCTACGATAATGTAGGTGCATTGTTTATTTTTGATAAAAATCCTATTACTAATGTTAATGAACCATTTTCTTTCTGGACAGGATCTATATTACATACAGACTACACAAAAAACATATTAAAAGATATATACTTTGGACCAACCACTATTCAAGTTATGGCCGGAATATTATCCGGAATACACTGGATGATTAAAAATAAAAATTCAGGAATCACTTTCGGTGAAGATCTTGATGACAATTATATTATTAAATTATCAAAAAAATATCTTGGAAAATATTACTCTGGCCCTGTTGATCATAATTTCAAATTACAATCAACAACACTTAATAAACTTATAGTAAAAGGCTCCGATAATACATATACTAAGGTATCTGATTTATAATTCATCTACCTCAAATCCACTTTTATTTGTACCAACTAATGTCGGAGGCCCTGTTGGACCCGGCCATGGTTGATCTGGATAATACAGTTTCCATTTATTAAATTTATCCGAAAAATCAAAATCAAATGACGATATACATTTCCCAAATATGTTATTTTTAGGAAAATAATCTACATCATGTATAATTATATATTCACCACCATTTAAAAAATAATCCAATGTCCATAATCTCGCCATCCATGGACTCTGATCTATAAATACTATAGAATACTTATTTTTATCCAATTTTAATAACTCTTCTTTCCAATCATTTACAAATATATATTTATGATTTTCACTTTCGGGATACATCTCTATCATTTTATTATACCAATCTCTATTATTTTCAAGTGATAACAATTTTCTACCTGTACCCTTTATTAATTTCAATATAAATCCTGTACTACCATGACCAGTACCAAACTCTATAATATCACCAGATGTCTTTTTTATATAATATTCTAAAAATTTCTGATGTGTAGCATAAGGATCCATTTTATACATTTAATTATTTCTTTTTTTTAAATTAAATGTAATTTAAAAAACACATTTTATATAAAATAAATACATTTCATAAATTTTTTTTATTTTAATATTTTATAAAACATTTTATAAAATGCGATCTGAAAGTATCATCAAAATTTTTTTCCATATGACAACAACTATTAAATTATACCATTGGCAAACATCAAGTTATCCAAGACATAAAGCAACATGTGACCTCTTAGCTGCAATATTACCTTTAATTGATACATTTGTAGAAACTTATATGGGTAGATATCAACGACCAGTCTTTGAATCAGGATTTAAAATGAACATTCAAGAATTAAAAGACAACGATGACTCTGCACCATCACTTATTAAAGATTATATCTTTTATTTACAAAATGACTTACCAAAATACGTAGAAGATAATGATACTGATCTATTAAACATTAGAGACGAAATCGTATCAAATCTCAATAAAACACTTTATTTATTCACTCTCCAATAATTACTTTTTAGAAAAAAGTAATATCAAAAAAGGGCTCACGCCTACAATAACTCTAACATAAACTATAATAATAATTTACTTGTAGGCGCGAGCCCTTTTTTGATATTACTTTTTTCTAAAAAGTAATAACGTTTATTTAATCTAAAAAAAATAATGTCTATAATTAAAAATGAATATAGTAATCACTGGCGTTGCTGGATTAGTTGGCGCCAACTTCTGCGAATACATATTAAATAATAAACATAGCTTGGGCATTGATAACGTATTTGGTATCGATGATCTTTCTGGTGGTTATATCGAAAATTTACTAATAAATAATCCTAATTTTCATTTTATTAAAGCTGATTTGAGTAATAAAGATGATCAAAAATTAGTTGAACAAGTATTCCAACAAAACAAAATCACTTACATTTTTCATTATTCAGCATATGCTGCTGAAGGACTTTCTCCATTTATTAGACAATTTAATTATATCTCTAATATCATTCCTACTACTTTTTTAATCAATATGGCCATTAAATATAACATCCGAAGATTTATTTTTACAAGTAGTATGGCAACATATGGTAGAAACACCACACCATTTACAGAAGATATGATACCAAATCCCATTGACCCATATGGAATAGCAAAATATGCTTGTGAAATGGATTTAAAAGCAGCTTACGAACAACACGGCTTAGAATATTGTGTTATTCTACCTCATAATATATTTGGTAAATATCAAAACATATGGGATCCTTATAGAAATGTCTTAGGTATTTGGATGTACCAAGCCTTATCCAATAAACCATTTACCATTTACGGAGACGGAGAACAAACACGTGCTTTTTCATATATCGATGATATCTTACCTTGTTTATGGCGCGCAGCCGTTTTACCAGAAGCTAAAAACGAACGAATCAACCTTGGAGGTAAAAAACATATATCACTTAACGATGCATCTAAATTAGTTGCTGATATAACCAACACAAATAATATTATACATTTAGAACCCAGACACGAAGTAAAACATGCCTGGTCATCATATGAAAAATCTGAAAAAATTTTAGGTTACGTCGAAAATACATCTTTCAAAAAAGGCTTAGAATTAATGTGGGAATGGGCAAAAAAACAACCACCTAGACAACAACAATATTGGAAACATTATGAATTAGAAAAAGATATATATAGTTACTGGAAAGTAACTTAGTTAACTTTATTTTCTCAAATAAATAAAAAATAAAATTAATGAATTAATTTTATTTAAAAATAACATTATTTAAATAATAATAAGATTTGTAATATGAACCTTGATAACTTTAATTCCGATTTGGAAAAAATACTAACCGATTCTAATGTATTCTCATATTTTGTTTCCACAAATAAAAGTATTTATGAATTTATTAAAATTTACATTGAAGTTGATAAAGTCCTAGGTGATACCAATATCAATTCTAATCTCGTATCAATTAAATTAGATGAAATCAAATCATCCTTACTTAACCACACACAACAAATATCTAGTTTATCTACTAATATTAACAATACTAATACTAATATCATCTCTATTCTTCAAAATAAATTAGACAATATTAAAGATATAACTAATAAAGAACTACAATTTATGTTTTCTGATTTACAAAAAATAATTATCCAAAACAATGATCAAAAAGACTTGAAAACTACTTTCGATAACTTTAAAGATCGTATTGAAATTCTTAATAATCAAAAATTAAATGACATTGATAAAAAAAATTTAGAAATTTTATCTCATATCCAAACTACATTTGAAAAATCATTAGATTCTCATAATATAACAAATAAAATATTTTCTATCGAATCAACACTATCAAATATTAATGAAAATTTCTCTAATAACTCTTCAAAAAAAGGACAAGTAGCCGAAACTATTCTATTTAATATTCTTACAGAAACATTCCAAGATACAGAAGTCGTTGATACATCACATATTCCAAATTCCGGTGATATACAACTCATCAAAGACGATAAACCTACTATTTTAATAGACTCAAAAAATTTTGGTAGTAAAACTGTACCTAAAAGAGACCTCGATAAATTTTACAATGATATCCAACAAAATAATTGTTGCGGTATTTTATGTAATTCATTTGGTGGAATTGCTAATAAACAACATTTTGAAATAGATATAGTAGACAAAAATATCATCATATTTATTCACTCACACCAATTCGATACAAATATTTTTAAACTTGCCAAAAATATAATATATAATTTACATCACGAATTAAAAGAAAAACAAAACGATACTATTAATATCGATCAACGATTATTTCAAAATCTTAAAATAGAATATAATTATTATATACAATCATTCCGTCATCACCTTGATATCATTAAATCTAATGTCAATTCATTATCACAATTAAGTTTCACACTTCTAGATAACTTTTTTAAACGAAAAACTATCAATAATGTAGAACTTAAACAATTCAGTTGCCATATCTGCTCCACACAAGTTTCCACTGAAAAAATATTGAAAAATCATATTAAACGTATTCACCCTAATTATACACCAAATGAAAACCTACCATTAATAACTGTCGATTCAAAACCTAAAGGAAGACCTAAAGGTAAAACATCAAAACTTAATAAAGACACCTTAAATGACAATAATAACACAATTAATAATAATGATAACAACGACAATAACAACGACAATAACAACACTGACAATAATACTGACAATAATACTGACAATAATACTGACAATAATACTGACAATAATACTGACAATTAATAAAAATAAAAAAGGCCCGGTAAAATTTAGATAGTCTAAACTCTACCGGGCCTTTTTTATTTTTATTTTTATTTTTTATTTTTTAATTTTTTAAA
>Ga0102863_1000412_pt1 | contig 11355 bp, 10 predicted proteins | sample Colrivmet1449A02_FD_78451 | JGI IMG/M metagenome (GOLD analysis project Ga0102863, IMG submission 78451) | Estuarine microbial communities from the Columbia River estuary - metaG 1449A-02 | ecosystem: Environmental > Aquatic > Marine > Intertidal zone > Estuary | place: USA: Columbia River...
ATATCATACTAGGTTTAAAAAATTATCTGGGCCTTCAAGATTTCGGACCCATGAGTGGCATGAATTTCTGGCTCTGTCTATTTATATTCTTCATAACACATGACTTCTATATGTACTGGATGCACCGCTTTCAGCACAATAATAAATACCTCTGGCGCACCCACGAAGCTCATCATTCCGTAAGAGAAGTTGACTTTCTAGCTGGGAGTCGCTCTCATTTCTCTGAGATTTTAATAAATCAAACCATCGAATTTGCACCTATCTTTTTTCTATTAGATATCGAGTCGGCTATGTATATGTATCCTGCTAAAGCCTTGCTTGACGCTGTCTGGGGAATGTGGACACATGCCAATGTAAATGTAAATACAGGAAAACTTCAATACCTAATCAATGGACCTGAAATGCACCAATGGCATCATGCGAATCATCATGAGGTATTCTATAAAAACTATAGCACAAAAATAGCCGCTTGGGATTGGATCTTTGGTACAGGATTTCTGCCTGGTCTTCAACCACTAAAATCTTATTTCTCTAAACCCCAAATGTTTGGACTGCCTTATGCCTATCCGAATGGATTTTGGGATCAGCTTGTATATGCCTTCAAGCGATTTGATTTCCGTTTTTTTGAGAAAAACACCTGGTACCAATATTTATTGAACTTCCGTATCAATATCACATCTCTATTTTTATCACTTTTTGGGCTCAAAAAACATTGGGTGAAAAATGAGCTCTTTGATAAAAATAACTTGAGGTATGAAATAGATGACAACCATCGATATGAAGACGAAAGTCTAATATATTTCTACAAAGAAAGCAAACTAGTTTACCACAAGGAAACAGAAAACCAAGATCAAACATTAGAAAAGTTCAATTAATACCTTACCCCAATTATGAAATTTTGGTTTAGCTTTATCTTCGCTTTTTACCTTCAATCTCTGCTAGCACAGAACCCTGAAATCAGAGAAGAAAACAGGCTTATGTCTATAGGTGAAAGGATTTGTTATAAGGCACTAATCCCTCATCAGACAGTATCTTCAGTAGAAAAAATTGTGCGCAAATATCTTAAGGCTCAATCAGCTGAGGCGGTCAAAGTACCTAAGGGTAGTAATGAAACTATTTTTAAATCTGTATTTTTAAAAGAAATAATTACTCCTAACCTACTATACTTTATACTAGAACAACAGGGGAAGAATGTAGGCTGGACTGGCTTTTTTCTTAATGAGAAAGATTCAACCAACCAGGAGAACAAGATCTCTATTCGCAGCTTTGTGCAGAACATTTACAAACTATCTATGGTAGCCCTCCATGAAGATAGCATTATCATGCAATCTAAAGCGCTAAGAGAAGCAGAAACTAAGCTCAGAAATCTGGTAAAAGATGCGCATAAAAATGATAAAAACACGAATAAAGCCAAACGTGACATTACAGATTCAGAAAAGGAGATAGAGAAGAGCCAAGAAATCATAAAGCAGACCTCCGCTCAATTAGAAAGCTTGACCGCAGCCACCGCAGAGGCAGAATCGAACCTTAAAACAGCGGAATCTGAAATGAGCAAAATAGACCAACTAGAAAAAACACTAAAAGATCTCCTCAAAAGAGATAAGGAAATGAACAAACGCTTGAAAGAATTAACCAAAGACCCTGCAGCCAATGCCAATTTGATTCAAGCCCAAAACCAAGACCTCATGCTCAGCGCAGAGATGATAAAAAATCAGCAGCAAGAACTTCTAACGGAGGAAAAAATAGGAAGGGTCAATCTAAAAAGCGCAGAAAAAAGTCTGGACATAGCACAAGACAATTTAAAAAAGGCGGAAAAAATGATTAAAACCGAAAACAAGAACATTCAAAAAGCAAAAGATAATATAGTAGATAAAAGTAAAGAAATCGCTGACTCTGAAAGTGAAATGAATCGATTCCATACCAAAGAAAAATTAGAGGTAGAAGAGGAGATAAAAAAGGAAAAACTAAAATTGGAGCTACTCAAGGACAAACAGCGCCTTTATAAGTAAATTATTATATCTCCCCCCTTAACTATTTGGTAACATTAAGATAGAAGGTTCTATTTTAGCTTTGTAAAAAATTGAACTAAAATGGATTTTCTAAACACATTATCCTCTATGGAAGGTAGCCTTCTCATATTGTTTGCATTTTGTTTACTCGCTATATGTTTCTTCGAATTTATCAATGGGTTTCATGATACTGCGAATGCTGTAGCCACCGTCATTTATACCAAATCCTTGAAACCTTTTCATGCGGTGTTATTGTCTGGTTGTTTAAATTTTCTAGGCGCTATAGTCAGTGTCAAATTATTTCAGATGACCGTAGCAGCAGGTATCATAAAGCTATTGCCTCTCGGCGAATTGATGCAGCTATCTACCAATGAAAATATAAGTATCGTACTAGCAGTCATTATTGGCGCTATTATATGGAATCTTGGTACCTGGTATTTTGGCATTCCATGTTCCAGTTCGCATACTTTAGTAGGCTCTCTGCTAGGTGCTGGCCTAGGGTTTCAGTTCATTCACAGTGGATCGGGTGTCAACTGGGACAAGGCCAGAGACATAGGTACTTCCTTATTGTTATCACCTACATTTGGTTTTACTATGGCTATTTTACTCGTCTATGTGATGCGTAGAGTGCTGAAGCAAAAAGAACTCTTCAAACAAGAGCTAACTAATGAGCCCCCGCCTCTTAAAACTCGTGCCCTTCTGATAGGCACCTGTAGTGCAGTGAGTTTTTTCCATGGTAGCAATGATGGACAAAAAGGACTAGGGCTATTGATGGTAGTTCTAATGTCTTTTATGCCTATGCAATACGCCCTGCATGCTAACTTTGGAGATGGCAAGTGCGAAGCACACTTAAATAATATCACGAGCATATTAGAACGCAATAAAGAGAAAAGTCCACTAACAAAAGAGTTCAATAAAACCATAGAGACTCTCAATGAGTTAAAAGCTGATATCGCCTCCAAAGCAGATACAACAGTGAAAGCTAGATTCACAGAGAGGAAACGAATTCAGTCGATAGCTAAGACAATCGATAAGATAGTCAAAGATCCTGAAATACTGCCGAATTCAAAGGATAGAAGTGCCTTAAAAGATGAGCTACATGTATTGAAGTCCTATACAGATTTCGCGCCAGACTGGGCTCTCATGATGGTAGCGCTATCTCTGGGCATAGGTACTATGATAGGCTGGAAAAGGATCGTAGTCACCATAGGTGAAAAAATAGGAAAATCTCATCTCACCTACGGTCAAGGCGCAGCGAGTGAATTAGTAGCTGCTTCTACCATTGGGTTAAGCACCTATTTCGGATTACCAGTCAGTACTACTCATGTACTATCTTCTGGCATAGCCGGATCTATGGTAGCTACCGGAGGGGTGAAAAATCTACAAAAAGGCACTATAAAAAGCATTGCCTTGGCATGGGTCTTGACCTTGCCTGTCACTATGGTCCTATCTTTTGGACTGTATCTCATTTTTAGATTGTTTGCGTAAGGAAGAAAGTATATTTTGATATACAATAATTATCGCCAAGAAAAGTAAACCACGAGGTGGCTAATAAAGTCCATAGTGAAGAATTCGTTATAATTACGACTGAAAAGCGCAGAAAATTTTAGTCGAGGAACGAGACAATTAAAACTTTCCGCTTTGAGGAAGATAATTATAGAATTCGTAACGTTAGGACTTGACTTTTTTTGTTACTTTTTTGGGTCAAGCAAAAAAAGTAAATTAACAAAAGAATTCTTATTGATTGCCATTTGTGAAGAGTCTTTTCTACTTTAAAGATTATTTTGAATAGTTAATTTCCAATTACTCTACATTTGTCTCTAATCTTTAAACTTTATACTGACTTTTATGAAATTAGCTATCGGTTGTGACCACGCAGGGTTTTCTTTAAAAGAGTTTTTAAAATCGAATTTTAGCGAAATAGACTGGCTAGACAAAGGCTGCTATAGTGCAGACAGTGTAGACTATCCAGACTTCGCACATGCAGTAGCTAATAGTATAGAACGTGGGGAATCTTCTATGGGAATATTAATCTGTGGCAGTGGGAATGGTATCTCTATAGCTGCGAATAAACACACTGGCATTCGCGCAGCTATAGCTTGGAAGCCCGAACTAGCCAGCCTCGCACGCCAGCACAATGATGCCAATATACTCAGCCTACCCGCTCGATTCATTTCTGAACTAGAGGCGGTAGAAATAGTCAAAGCCTTTCTAGAAGCTAGCTTTGAAGGGGGGAGACATCAAGCGAGAGTGGATAAGATTTCGTGTTAGAATAAATTGTCCAGCTCGATCTTCAACCTAGCCTCTACATCACTCTCTGTGATAGTTCGCACCCACCCCTTTTCTGACCAGTAATCCGCTAAATACTCCTGCTCGGGTTGTCCTGCGGTAGGCACACAGATGATTTTCTGCTTTTCCAGAATATATAAATCTATTAGCGTAGAGTAGCCACTTCTACATACTATTCTCTCTGCACGCGCTATATACTGAAGCGTCTCTTCGTATTTCATTCTGGAATGATGTATACAGTTTTTTGTCTCATTCAATACATAATCTTGCGAAAAATTTCCTGCTATAAATATTACTTTATATGACAATGTTTCTATGACTTTTAAATATTTTCTTTCTAGCTCTGTACGTCTAGGCTCTGGCCCTGATAGCAGAATGAGTAGTTCTATTTTCTCCGTATCCTGCGTCTTCTGAATAGAAATAGATGGAAAGCCTATCCATCGCTTCGGGATAGAAATCTCCACATCAGCCATAGCTGCACTGAGTTTGACCGTCTCTATATCGGGTATCCATAGCTCATCAAAAGGACGAATGAGTTTATCGACAAAATGCTGCGAGATGCGCTCTATAAAATTCGCCGTGACCAACTTCAATTGATGGGAGATCAAATAGTTTTTCGTCTGTGACAGATGACATCCATATCTATTGTCAGATATGACCACCTGTGGCTGATAGATTTTTTGATATTGCCGAAGTCTCAAATGCTCACGCCATATCACCCAAAATCTAGTAAACGATTGTAGTATGATAAATAGAAAGAGAAAATTCTGCGATTTATACTTGATTTTATAGGAGGGAAGGTCGTGAATAGTCAAGTCTTGAAAGCTAGTTTCAAGCAGCGTTTTAGCTTCTCCATCGCTGAAGAGTATGAGCGTATTTCCCTGGTCTATATAATTTTTGATAATAGGCACAGAGCGCGTAGCATGACACACGCCCCAGTTTAGCACACAGTAGAAAATAGTCTGCTGTTCTATAGTAGGCAATTGCAGCCCTATCTTCTCTTTCTGGAAGAATAAAGTATCCATAGATAAGAGGCTAATAAGATGAAAGCCACAAACTGATGCACCACCCCCAAAACTACGGGTATCTTTCCTTGACTATAACTCACCGTGAATATACCCAGTGCTACCTGTATGAGTAGGACGATAAAAAAAATAAAACAAGAAGGTGCCATAAACATTTTCACTCGATTGACTATAAAAAACCAAATAGAACCAAAGAATAATAGATAGGCCGTAGCGCGGTGAAAAATCTGAATGAGGAGTTTTACATTCGGATTAGGCTCATAATCTATCCAATGATGCCAGACGATAGGTGGACTAGAATTCCATATTTCCCGAGCTATGTCGTACTTCAAAAGCATAAATGGATAAGGGAAAACCAATGCTGCCTTCATACCTGCCATCAGCGCCCCCATGCCTATTTGAATAACTAAAACAATCCCTAAAAGTTTTAAAAAACCTCTCTCTTCTACCTCTATTCTCGACTCCATTTTCCCTGCTGCATATCCATAAAATGTATAAGAAAGATAAGAAAATAAACTGGTAGCTAGGATGAGATGGATCAATAAATTATAGGCATTGACCCAGGTGCGTTTATCATCATTGAGTCCACTGGCTACCATGAGCCAGCCAAACATAGCCGATAGCGAGGCCAGGAGTATGACTACACCTAACCTGCGGATTAATTTGGTTGATAGTTTTTTTCGTAGCAGAAAATAGATAAATGGGATGATAAATACAAAACCCATCATTCTAGCCCAGAGTCTATGGAAATATTCCCAAAAGAATATGACCTTAAACTCACTTAAACTCATATCTCTATGAATCGATTCATATTGTTTTTTGGCAAAGACTTTATACTTTTCAAATGATCCTTGCCACTCTGCCTCATTCAGCGGCGGCAAGGTGCCTTTGATGACAGACCACTCTGTGATAGATAGACCCGAATCTGTCAATCGTGTGATACCTCCAATAAGAATTTGAATAAGAACTAAAATGCAGCCTATGGCTAACCATACTGACACCGCTTTATAAGTTCGAGCGTCTCTCATAAGACCTAGTTTCCCATATTTTTCAATATAGTCTCTGCTTGCGATTTCATAGGATTATCATAGCTTTTCAATTCACGTAAAATTCTTCTAGCTTCTTCTCTATTGCCTTGTTTATAAATTTCCTGGGCTTGATTAAATAGTTCTCGTTCTTTCTTATTAGCTCCATTTGAATTTCCGACACTCGCATTAGCTGCTCTTGCAGGGGTGTTATTGTCGCTCTGTACACTATTGCTTACAGAATGTTTCGACGCAGCAGAAGCTGGATTAACTTTCACTACTGGTCTTGCAGTAGCTGTATCTATAAAGGCGCTGCTAGAAGCATTTGGAATGGTCTCCATAGGCAGGCTAGAAGAATCTGCATATGACTGAACGCTCGATACAGATTCAGCCTCTATCAGGGTCTGTTCTTGTTCTGGGCTATTACTTAAATGGGCGAACAACGAAAAAATGCCATAGATTATAAGACCAATTAGCAAAATACCTGCACCTATTAAACCTATCATCTTCCAGTCTATAGGAGTAGAAGTGTCATAGTCAGCTCGTTCTTTGACTCTAGAAATTTTTGATTCAGATACGCCCGTGTAGTCTTGTACCTCATTAATCAAAAACGAGATGGACTGATAGCATATGGCTCTATTTTCATTGTCTCCTAAGATGTCTATAGCTTCTTTTAAAAACTCATCTTTAGCTGATTGGACTTCCAATTCCTTCTCCCTCTCTGGGGATAGTTTATATTGCAAATATTGAATCCACTCCTTCGTGGAAAACATTTTAAACTTTCTTTCTATATTCATCTGATTCTTAAAAGATTTTTATACTCCTCTATTTTCTAAATATGTTTTTAATAAGCGCTTCCCGTTTTGAATATTCGTCTTCACTTGATTTAATGTGAATCCTGTCGCCTCAGCTACTTCTAGATAGGACTTATTTTGCATATAAAATAAATCGATACATACTTTTTGGCTCTCGTTGAGCGTATTGATTCCAAGCCTTAGGTTGTTAGCATCTATTTTTACCTCTTTGCTCTCCACCTCATTTATAAAAAGATTATTATCATCCTTACCCGCCAATTCATCCATCAAAATATTCTTAGAATCATTGGTGTCTGCTCTTTTCTTTTTAGATTCTACTAAACATAGGTTCTTTGTCAGTTGATATAGCCACGCAGAAAAATCTTTTACTTCTATCCGTCTTAGATCCGAGGCTATTTTATAAAAAACCGTCATGGTCAGATCTTCCGCATCCTTTTGATTTTTTAAAACTCCTAGAGCCCCCCCAAATACATATGGTAAATACCTGAGAAACAATTCTCCTAAATAAGAATTGTCATGTGAGAATCGATATTTACTTATCAATTCCTCATCTGTTAGACCGCTATTTACTTTTGAACCGAAAACCATCACTATATTTAATAAATTTTGAGGCTAAATTAATTATTTTTCTATAAGTCCGAAAAAAAAATGACTTTTGTACCTTTGACCCTAAATTTTTCTATGTATTCCTTTTTTAAATTTATCCTGTTTGTTTTCCCTCCTGAAATTGCTCATAAGCTAGCTATGCAGGGCATACGTCTTGTCTTAGGTATTCCAGTTTTAAATAAAATTCTTACTTTTAGCTATGCCGAACCTCTAAATTTCACAGGTATTAAGTTTAAAAATAAGCTGGGAATGGCTGCTGGATTTGATAAAAATGCAGAATATGTTGATCTATTGCATACATTAGGTTTTGGTTTTGTAGAAATAGGCACGGTAACTCCCGAACCACAAGATGGAAATCCGAAACCTAGGCTATTTAGGCTAAAAGAAGACGAAGCACTGATGAATAGAATGGGCTTTAACAATCTAGGAGTAGAAAAAGTAGTAGGGAATTTAAAACGTTTTCAGAAGCCGGAATATACCATTGGAGGCAATATAGGAAAGAATAAATGGACGCCGAATGAAGAGGCTCACTTAGATTATCTCAAGTGCTTTATACCCATGTATGACTATGTGGATTACTTTGTAGTGAATGTCAGTTCGCCCAATACCCCAAATTTAAGAGCTCTACAGGATAAAGACACCTTGATAAAAATATTTGAAGTACTACAAAATCATAGAAAAAGTCAAGTCCTATTTAAGCCTATATATCTCAAAATAGCTCCAGACCTTACCGAAGGACAATTGGATGATATCATTACAGTCTACCATAGCATGCATATAGATGCCCTTATCGTCTCCAATACCACGATAGATTATGAAGTGTTGAATCACAATAAAGCCTTTGCCTATAAAGAAAAAATGGGTGGCATCAGCGGCCGACCTATGGCGTCTAAGACCAATGCAGTTCTCGCGTATCTGCGCAGCAAGGATACTAGATTAAAACTTATAGGCGTAGGTGGTATAGAGGGTGCGAAATCAGCAATTGAAAAACTAAATCTCGGATGCGAGTTAATTCAGGTATACACTGGATTCGTCTATAAAGGACAAGCACTAATAAAAGATATTCTAAGCGGTACTACTTCAAAATAGTATGACCCATTTTATCTCTTTTTGTTTCTAAATATTTTTGATTTTCCGGGTTAGGAGTCACTTCAATCGAGATGTTATCTATAATCTCTAAGCCATAGCCGATAAGACCCACGCGCTTTTTAGGATTATTGCTTATCAATCGGATTTTCTGAACATTCAAACTTCTTAATATTTGAGCACCTAATCCATAATCGCGCTCATCCATTTTAAATCCTAACTCTAAGTTCGCTTCTACTGTATCACGTCCGTCTTCTTGTAATTTATATGCTTTCAATTTATTTAGCAGTCCTATTCCTCTGCCTTCTTGCTGCATGTAAAGCACTATGCCTTTTCCTTCTTTTTCTACCATCTGCATAGCCAGATGAAGCTGATCACCACAGTCGCAGCGGAGTGAATTGAGAATGTCTCCTGTAGCACAGCTAGAGTGAACTCTAACCATGACTGAATCCCCTGCCTCCCACTCTCCTTTGACTAGAGCTAGATGTATATCAGGACTTGTATTTTGAGAAAAAGCATGCAATTTAAACTGACCATACTGAGTAGGCATATCGACTACTTCTTCTAATTTCACGAGACTATCATGTTTCAATCGATACTCAATCAAGTCTTCAATAGATACAATTTTCAGATCATGCTTTCTAGCTATCTCTATCAGTTGCGGTAGACGAGCCATAGAGCCATCTTCATTAAGAATCTCTACCAGCACCCCGGCAGGATAAGCGCCAGCTAATCGCGCCATATCCACTGCGGCTTCTGTATGACCTGCTCGCCTCAATACTCCACCATCTCTGGCTCTTAAAGGAAATATATGTCCAGGTCGTCCTAAATCTTTTGGCTTAGTGTCAGGATGAACTAGCGCCAAGATTGTTTTTGACCTATCATGCACAGAAATCCCTGTAGTACAGCCATCGCCTTTGAGATCAATAGATACTGTGAATTGTGTTTCATGCATGACCGTATTCTTTCCCACCATGAGTTCTAAGTCCAACTCGTCGCATCGCTTTTCGGTCAATGGCGTGCAGATGAGTCCTCGCCCATATGTAGCCATAAAATTTACCAACTCAGGTGTAGCAAATTCTGCTGCAGCTATAAAGTCGCCTTCATTTTCTCTATTTTCATCATCTACTACTATGACTACTCTACCTTTCTGAATATCTAGAAGAGCTTCCTCTATTGTATTCATTTTATATTCTATCACTTCTTTCCCAGACATTTGACTTGATACCTTTTAAATAATTTAAAAATCCCAGTAGGATAGCTAGATTCATACTTAAAAAATAATACAATCTATATCCTATTAGCTTTACCTTCCATTTGGTCAGTAAATAATTGAAACACAAAAATAAGCAAAGGCCCATTCCTACTAGCATTAATATTCTCGAATATTGCCCAAAAAGGTTAAAAAAACTTATTCCCCAGAAAATGGATAATATAGCCGGGGAAAGCCAGCGAATAATTTTGTGAAAGAAATAAGAATATAAAAATCCGAGCGAAGTTTTAAATGGATTTAAAAGACTCATAAAATGAAATAAAATTTGAAAATTACCTGCCGCGTAACGTTTTTTCCTTCTAAACTCATTTCCTACATCGGCATGCATGGCTTCATATGCCTTGGCCTCTTCTGAGTATAATACATATTTCCGCTGTGCTATTGCACTCATAGTAAGATAGAGATCATCGGTTATAAAGTTAGAGGGGATGGCAGCGAAATACTCCCCTTTAATGGCAAAGCAGGCTCCGAAAACACCTATAGCATAGCCAGTGGACCTACTTTCTTGTACTTTGATTCTGTTTTCTCTAAGAATATATTGAGATTCTACATTATCTTCCTCGTTCATAGGTATTACAGACGCTCCTACCATTCCTACTTGATTATGGCATAGCATCTCGATCAAGTTTTCCAAGCAATTTTTATCCAAACTAATATTGGCATCCATAAATACAAGGTGATTATCTTTAGAATTCAATCGATATTTTTCTACTAGCTTATTGAGAATATTTGGTTTCCCCATCCTCGAAAACTCTTCTAATTCTATATTTGGAAACTGTTTCGCTAAATTATGAATAATGTTCCTTGTATTATCACTACTCCCATCATCGCCTATAATTACTTTGCTTACTTCTTGGGACGTGCTGCTTGAGAATATAGCATTAATGGTATTGGCAATATTAAGTTCTTCGTTAAAAGCTGAGATTAAAATTATTAGACTCCTGTTTTGATTCTCTTCTTTTTTGAATTTCTTAGAATTAAAATAATATAGAGATGCAGGGAAAAAAACATAACTATAGACGAAGAGAAAAAGAAAAAAGAAAAAAAAGATAATCAAAACTTAAAACTCAAATATTCAAAATTTATAACCCAAAAATTATTTAATAACACCTATTTTTGTTTGTAAATATAAATGAATGGCTAGTAAATAGCAGTTTTTATCTGATATGCAAAGTGGTTATACTTTAAAAGGAGAGAGCATATTATTGGTATTGGGCAAATTAAATG
>Ga0102863_1000414_pt1 | contig 11311 bp, 10 predicted proteins | sample Colrivmet1449A02_FD_78451 | JGI IMG/M metagenome (GOLD analysis project Ga0102863, IMG submission 78451) | Estuarine microbial communities from the Columbia River estuary - metaG 1449A-02 | ecosystem: Environmental > Aquatic > Marine > Intertidal zone > Estuary | place: USA: Columbia River...
GAAATTAAATAATTTAAAACCAGCTATAGGGGCAGTAAAAAGCAGCAAGCGTATTGGTAGAGGAACAGGATCAGGAAGAGGCGGAACCTCAACACGTGGACATAAAGGTGCTGGATCTCGTTCAGGAAATTCAACTAAGGTTGGTTTCGAAGGTGGTCAAATGCCATTACAACGTCGTATTCCTAAGTTTGGATTCAAAAATATTAACCGCATAGAGCATACAGGTATTAACCTTGATGTTTTACAAGGTTTGATCGAAAAATATAATTTAACCGTAATTGATTTAGAAGTTTTAAGATCACATGGTCTTGCATCTAAAAATGATTTAGTTAAAATTTTAGGTCGTGGAGAATTAAAAGCAAAGATTGAAGTAAAAGCACATGCATTTACTGCAACTGCAAAAGCAGCAATCGAAGCACTAGGTGGATCAACCGTAACTATCTAAATTCATGAAGAGATTTATAGCTACATTAACTAATATTTTTAAAATCGAAGACTTAAGAGTTCGTATTATCAATACAATTCTTTTGTTATTAATTTACCGTGTAGGTTCTTTTATTGTATTGCCAGGAGTTGATCCTACGCTAATAGAAACAAAAACACAAGACGGTATTTTAGGCTTATTAAATATGTTTGCTGGAGGTTCGTTTTCTCGTGCCTCTGTATTTGCTTTAGGTGTAATGCCGTATATCTCTGCTTCCATTGTAGTACAGTTGTTTGGAATTGTGATTCCATACTTCCAACGTTTACAAAAAGAAGGCGAAAGCGGTAGAAAAAAAGTAAATCAAATTACCAGATACTTAACCATTTTTATTACAGCTGGTCAAGCAATCGGTTATGTTAAAACACAAGTACCACCAGAGGCAATCATGGTTGATTCATTCTTGTTCTCTTTATCTTCTATTTTAATTTTAACAACTGGAACGATGTTCGTGATGTGGTTAGGAGAAAGAATTACAGATAAAGGTTTAGGAAATGGTATTTCTTTAATTATTATGATTGGTATTATTGCACAATTGCCTTTAGCATTCTCTTCTGAATTAGTTTCTAGAATGGGTATGAATGGCGGTGGTTTGATTCCTTTCATCATTGAAATCGCAGCATTAGCATTCGTAGTTATTTTAGTAATATTATTAGTACAAGGAACAAGAAAAATTCCTGTTCAATATGCTAAAAGAATTGTTGGAAATAAACAATACGGTGGTGTTCGTCAATACATTCCGTTAAAAGTAAATGCGGCTGGTGTAATGCCAATCATTTTTGCGCAAGCTATTATGTTCATTCCAGGAACAATGGCATCTTTCTTACCAGAATCAAGTTTCGCACAATGGATGGGTCCTAATTTAGGTAACCCCATGTCATTATCTTATAATTTATTATTCGCGTTTTTAATCATCGCCTTCACTTATTTCTACACTGCAATTACCGTAAATCCTACGCAAATGGCAGATGACATGAAACGTAATGGTGGCTTTGTACCCGGCATTAAACCCGGCAGAAAAACAGGTGAATTTATTGACGGTGTTATTTCTCATATTACTTTACCAGGATCTATCTTCTTAGCAATTGTGGCTGTTATGCCTTCGATTGCAGTAATGGTAGGCATCAATAGTCAGTTCGCAAATTTTTATGGCGGAACCTCATTATTGATTATGGTAGGAGTGGTGTTAGATACTTTACAACAAATTGAAAGTCATTTATTAATGCGTCACTATGATGGATTAATGAAAACAGGAAGAATTAAAGGTCGCACACCAGCGGGTGCTGCAGCAGTATAATATACGCGTTATTGTATGATTACTTACAAAAGCGCAGAAGAAATTGAATTAATTAGAGAGAGTTCTTTACTTGTTGGCAAAGCCTTAGCAGAGGTTGCAAAAATAATTCGACCAGGTATTACACCTTTAGAATTAGACAGAAGAGCGGAAGAGTTTATCCGCGATTCAAATGCAATCCCAGCTTTTAAAGGTTACGGAGATTTTCCAAATACGTTATGTATTTCATTGAACGATGTAGTTGTTCACGGAATCCCATCTTCAAAAGCACTGATCGACGGTGACATTGTTTCTGTTGATTGTGGTGTCTTGAAAAATGGATATTACGGCGATTCAGCTTATACATTTGAAATCGGTGAAGTACCAGCTGCAATAAAGCAGTTGTTAATGGTAACAAAGGAAAGTTTATACAAAGGAATTGAAAAAGCGATTGAGGGAATGAGAATTGGTGATGTTGGTTTCGCAGTTCAAGAACATGCAGAGAAATTTGGTTACGGGGTTGTACGAGAAATGGTCGGTCACGGAATAGGAAAAAATCTACATGAAAAACCAGAAGTTCCGAATTACGGAAAAAGAGGCGCCGGAATTAAATTAATGGAAGGTTTAGTGATTGCCATTGAACCCATGATCAATTTAGGAAAAGCACCCATTTTTCAAGATAATGATGGATGGACAATAAGAACAAAAGACGGTAAAGTATCCGCTCATTTTGAGCATACCATTGCAGTTAAAAAAGGAAAAGCAGATATACTTTCCTCATTTGAGTTTGTAGAAGAAGTATTAAATAAAAAATAAAATTAATGGCGAAACAAGCCTCCATAGAACAAGATGGTGTAATTAGAGAAGCATTGTCAAACGCAATGTTTAGGGTCGAGTTGGAAAACGGACACGAAATAATTGCACACATTTCAGGAAAAATGAGAATGAATTATATTAAAATTCTTCCTGGAGATAAAGTGAAATTGGAGTTATCGCCATACGATTTATCGAAAGGCAGAATTACTTATCGATACAAATAATTAAGCTAGCAATAGCAAATAATAAAAGGATTAAAAAAATTATAAAATAGCTAAAGATGAAAGTTAAAGCATCAATCAAAAAGAGAAGCGTAGATTGTAAAATCATTAGACGCAATGGAAAGCTTTACGTGATAAACAAGAAGAACCCTAAGTACAAACAACGTCAGGGATAATCCATTAATTGAAAAAAAATAAAATAGGTCGCTAAGAAATATAAATTAACAAATGGCAAGGATCGCAGGTATTGATTTATCAAAAAACAAAAGAGGAGAAATAGGTTTAACATACATATATGGTGTTGGCCGTTCTACTGCACAACGTATTTTGAAAGAAGCAGGTATTGATTTCAATACTAAAGTTCAAGAATGGTCTGATGATCAATTGACGGCTATTCGTAATATCATTAATGATCAAATTAAAGTGGAAGGTGCACTTCGTTCAGAAGTTCAATTAAACATTAAGCGTTTGATGGATATTGGATGTTACAGAGGTTTACGTCACAGAAAAGGACTTCCAGTGCGTGGTCAAAGAACTAAGAACAACTCTAGAACTCGTAAGGGTAAACGTAAGACAGTTGCAGGTAAGAAAAAAGCAACTAAGTAATCGTAATTAATTATGGCAAAGACAGGTAAAAAAGTTACTAAAAAAAGAGTAGTAGTGGTTGAACCAATTGGTGAAGCACACATTAGCGCTACTTTTAACAATATCATTATTTCATTAACCAACACACAAGGTCAAGTTATTTCTTGGGCATCTGCTGGTAAAATGGGATTCAAAGGTTCAAAGAAAAACACTCCTTATGCAGCCCAAATGGCAGCAGGCGAATGTGCTAAAACAGCACATGATCTTGGCTTAAGAAAAGTAGAGGTTTTTGTTAAAGGACCAGGTTCGGGACGTGAGTCGGCTATCCGTACCATTCAAAACTCTGGAATAGAGGTGACGCTTATCAAAGACATCACTCCACTTCCACACAATGGATGTCGTCCTCCGAAAAAGAGAAGAGTATAATTGATTACAATAAAATGTGGTATTCGAAAGGACATCACATTTTGTTTATTTAAAAAGATAATATAGTTATACTGAATACCGAGGTGGTATTCAGCTAAGAGTAACTAAAACAACAAACAATGGCAAGATACACAGGACCAAAATCGAAAATTGCTCGTAAGTTTCGTGAAGCAATTTACGGACCAGACAAAGCATTAGAAAGAAAAAATTACCCGCCAGGACAACACGGTTTGTCTAAGAAGCGTGGAAAACAATCTGAATATGCTATCCAGTTAATGGAAAAGCAAAAAGCAAAATACATCTATGGTGTATTAGAAAAACAGTTCGAAAACTTATTCGGCAAAGCTCACCGTAAGCATGGTATTACCGGTGAAAACTTATTGAAATTTTTAGAGGCTCGTTTAGATAACACTGTTTACCGTTTAGGTATTGCAGGTTCTCGTCGTGCAGCTCGTCAATTAGTTTCTCACAAGCACGTTTTAGTGAATGGTGGTATCGTAAATATTCCATCTTACACTTTGCGTCCAGGAGATGTTGTTTCTGTTAGAGAGAAATCAAAAGCATTAGAAGCAATCAACGAAGCAGTAGCAACTACTAGAGTAGCTAAATATACTTGGTTAGCATTTGATAGCGCAGCAATGTCAGGAACATTCCTTTCAATGCCAGATCGTGCGGATATTCCAGAGAACATCAAAGAACAATTAATTGTCGAGTTGTACTCTAAATAATTTCTATTAGCATAAAAAATAATAGCTCAAAGGGCTAAATAATTAAAAGATTAATATAACATTTAAACATAAATTAATGGCCATATTAGCATTCCAAAAACCGGATAGAGTAATTATGCAGAAGTCTACGGATTTCGATGGATCGTTTGAATTTCGTCCATTGGAGCCAGGTTTCGGTATAACTATCGGTAATGCATTAAGAAGAATTTTACTTTCTTCGCTTGAGGGTTACGCTATTACATCAGTAAAGTTCTCTGGGGTTTCACATGAGTTCTCTACTATTAAAGGTGTTGTAGAAGATGTTACAGACATCATCCTTAACTTGAAGCAAGTACGTTTCAAGAAAACTGGCGATAGCGGCGACTCTGAAAAAATATTCGTTGTTATTAAAGGTCAAGACGCTTTCAATGCAGGCGACATCACTAAGTTTTCTAACAACTTTACGGTATTAAATCCAGATTTAGTTGTTTGCAATATGAATCCAAGTGTTACTTTAGAAATGGAAATTTCTGTTTCAAAAGGTAGAGGATATATAGCAGCAGAAGAAAATAAAAACGAAAATGCCAATGTAGGTGTAATCGCAATCGATTCAATTTACACACCAATTAAAAATGTTAAATATAGCATTGAAAATTACCGTGTAGAGCAAAAAACAGATTACGAAAAACTAATCATTGATATTTCTACAGATGGATCTATTCATCCAGAAGAAGCGTTAAAAGAAGCAGCTAAAATTTTGATTCAACACTTTATGTTGTTCTCAGACGAGCGTATCATGTTAGAGACGCAAGCGAAAGAGCAAACAAATGAAGTAGACGAAGAAATTTTACACATGCGTAAGATTCTTAAAACTGAATTAGTAGATATGGATTTATCGGTAAGAGCATTGAATTGCTTGAAAGCTGCTGATATTCGCACATTGGCTGATTTAGTAACTTATGATGTTGCTGATATGTTGAAATTCAGAAACTTTGGTAAAAAATCATTGACTGAAATTCAAGAGTTAGTAAAATCAAAAGGATTATCTTTCGGTATGAATCTTTCGAAATTTAAATTAGACGAAGAATAAAAATTCCGGTCGAACGCAAGTTCGATTTAACTAAATGTTAACTATGCATAAATCCTCCGCTCAGACGGAACGGTATGCAGCAATAAAAAGAAAATGAGACACGGTAAGAAAATTAACCACTTAGGCAGAACAACACCACATAGAAAAGCAATGCTTGCGAATATGGCTTGTTCTTTAATTTTACACAAACGCATTACAACAACAGTTGCAAAAGCAAAAGCATTGCGTACTTATGTAGAGCCTTTGTTGACTAAATCAAAAGACGATAGCACAAACTCTAGAAGAGTTGTATTTAGCTACTTGCAAGACAAAGACGCTATTACTACTTTATTCAGAGAAATTTCTGTGAAAATTGCAGATAGACCAGGAGGATATACGCGTATCATTAAAACGGGTAATAGAATTGGTGATAATGCGGATATGTGTTTTATTGAATTAGTTGATTATAACGAATTAATGCTTTCATCTAAAGCAGGTAAAACTGAAAAAGCAACCACTCGTCGTGGTCGCGCTAAGAAAAAAGCAGACGAACCAGCGGCAGTAGCAGCTCCAGTTGTAGCAGCAGCTCCAGCAGAAGAAGTTACTCCAGCAGAAGAAATTTCACCTGCAACTGAGGAATCAACTTCAACAGAAGAATAATTCTTTCAAATATTTTAAAAGCCGCGATACCCTCGCGGCTTTTTTTTTGATAGTTTAATTAAATATGGCGGTCAATTATTTTTTTTATTCATTTCTTAATCGCATTTTTATTCTTTGCTAAAAAAACAATAAATGAATCGCATCATCCTATTATTTGCAACCATTGCTACGCTACTTTCGGCATGTTCGACAGAATTTGATGTGACGGCACCCTATAAAGAAATTCCAGTAATTTTTGGAATCCTTAATAAAGACGAAGCCGTTCAATATATCAAAATCAATAAGGCTTATTTGAACGACGAAGGAAGTGCGATCATTGCAGGTTCGGTGCCCGATTCAAATATTTTTCCTTATCCAATCGAAGCGAAACTTTACGCAAGTTATACGCCATTAACAGATGCGAATATCAAATACATTGACAGTGTGGTGTTAGACACGGTGCACTTAAATAAAGAGGCGGGCAGCTTTAATGCCAATAATATTTTTTACAAAACACCAACTGGTTTTAAAGTTAAATACAACAGCCCTAAGATAGGCGATACTACTTGGGCTAACTATCAAATTGTTGTGCGAAGAAAATCGGATGGCAAATTAATTGCCAAATCTCGCACACCCATTGTCGCAGATTTTAATTTTAGCGGCACACAATTCGAAGTGAAATTATACAGCCGTTTCACTAAAATTTATTTGAATCATACCTTCAATTGGAATGGTGCCGTTAATGGAAAAATGTATACTGCTTTTTTACGATTTAAGTTTAGAGAAGTAGACGACTTAGTTGGCAGCTCCGAAGAAAAATATGTAGACATGCCGATGTTTGAAAATATTAAAACAAGTAATTCAACTGGTAGCTCAAAGATTTCTTATACTTTGTCTGGCGAAGCATTCTTTACCTATTTGCAAGCCAAATTAGACCCGCTCACGAGCCCATCTGCTCGCAGAGAATATATTGCACCGCTTGAACTTCGTTTTAACGTAGCGGGCGAGGAATTGACTAAATACATAGAGATAAACAATGGTTCGGGAGGCTTAAACGATATTCGTCCAGAGTATAGCAATGTGGAAGGTGGATTAGGTATTTTTTCTAGTCGCATGGCTAAAGCTTTTAACCAATTAAATAAAACGAATTTAAGTCAAGATGCCATTTTTGCTTTAAAAGAAGGTGACATTACAGGTCGCGGAGCCGGAACCGCAAACGACTTAGGTTTTAGGTAAGCCATCAATGCCAATGGCATTCAATTTATGACAAAACGACATCCAAAAATGTCGTTTTTTTCATTTATAGGGCAATAATATCGGAAAAACAGTCAGTTTTTCGGATTGGCACATGCATTGTATATCAATAAGAAATTGAACAAAATAAATTCAACTATATGTCAAAAATTATCGGAATCGATTTAGGAACAACAAACTCATGCGTTGCCGTAATGGAAGGAAATGAGCCAGTAGTTATTCCAAATTCAGAAGGAAAAAGAACAACACCATCTATCGTGTCATTTGCAGATAATGGGGAACGTAAAATTGGTGATCCAGCAAAAAGACAAGCGATCACAAATCCACGTAAAACGATTTATTCTATTAAACGTTTTATGGGAAATTCATTTTCAGAAGTAACAAAGGAATTGGAAAGAGTTCCTTATGCAGTAGTTAAAGGAGACAACAATACACCGCGTGTACAAATTGATGACCGCATGTATACGCCTCAAGAATTATCTGCTATGATTTTGCAGAAGATGAAAAAAACGGCCGAAGATTATTTAGGCTATGAAGTGAAAGAAGCAGTGGTAACTGTTCCAGCTTATTTCAATGATGCACAAAGACAAGCAACCAAAGAAGCGGGCGAAATTGCAGGTTTAACTGTTCGTAGAATTATCAACGAACCGACTGCAGCTGCACTAGCTTATGGTTTTGATAAATCACAAAAAGACATGAAAATTGTGGTGTTCGACTGTGGTGGTGGAACGCACGACGTGTCGGTATTAGAATTAGGTGGTGGCGTGTTCGAAGTAAAATCTACCGATGGTGATACACACTTAGGTGGTGATGACTTTGACCATGTAATTATTGATTGGTTAGCAGCAGAATTTAAAGCAGAAGAAAACATCGATTTAAAAAAAGATCCGATGGCTTTACAACGCTTAAAAGAAGCAGCTGAAAAAGCGAAGATCGAATTATCATCTACTACGCAATCAGAAATTAATTTACCTTATGTAACTGCAGTTGATGGCGTGCCTAAACATTTAGTGCGCACTTTAACCAGAGCAAAATTCGAATCATTAGCTGATTCATTAATCAAGCGTACCATCGAACCTTGTAAATCTGCTTTGAAAAATGCGGGTTTATCAACCTCAGATATCGACGAAGTAATTTTAGTGGGTGGTTCAACACGTATACCAGCGATTCAAGAAGCAGTTGAAAAATTCTTTGGTAAAGCGCCTTCAAAAGGAGTGAATCCAGACGAAGTAGTTGCAATTGGAGCGGCTATTCAAGGTGGTGTATTAACCGGTGATGTAAAAGATGTCTTGTTATTAGACGTTACGCCACTTTCTTTAGGTATCGAAACCATGGGTGGTGTATTTACTAGATTAATTGAATCTAATACCACAATCCCTTCTAAAAAATCGGAAGTATTTTCAACTGCATCAGATCAACAACCATCGGTAGAAATCCATGTATTACAAGGAGAGCGCCCTATGGCAAATCAAAACAGAACCATTGGTCGTTTCCATTTAGATGGTATTCCACCAGCTCCTAGAGGCGTACCTCAAGTAGAAGTTACTTTTGATATTGATGCAAACGGTATTTTAAATGTAAGTGCGAAAGATAAAGGAACAGGCAAAGAGCAAAAAATTCGTATTGAAGCAAGTTCTGGATTATCTGATGAAGATATCAAAAAAATGAAACGCGAAGCAGAAGAAAATGCAGAAGTAGATCGTAAAACAAAAGAAGAAGCAGATTTAATTAACGCAGCCGATTCATTGATTTTCACAACAGAAAAACAATTGAAAGAATACGGTGAAAAATTATCTGCTCCAAATAAAGAAGCGATTGAAGCGGCACTTGCTAAATTGAAAGAAGCACATACTGCCAAAAATTTCGAAGAGTTAGCAACAGCACAAGAAGCTTTAAACGCAGCTTGGACAGCGGCTTCGGAAGAATTGTATAAAGCAACGCAAGAAGCAGGAGCTGCTGGAGAAAATCCAGGAGCAGGCCCAGAAGCAAGCGCAGACGACAATGTGCAAGATGTAAACTTCGAAGAAGTAAAAGAAGATGAAACAAAAGAAGGCGAAGCAAAATAATTAAGCTTTCTTATATAAAAAAAAGCCTCCGAATTTTCGGAGGCTTTTTTTGTTACCAAATTTTAATGCGTTGACTTTCGTCTCGCCAAAGTTTATCTCCTTTTTGTATGTTGAATGCTTTATAAAATTCATCAATATTTACTACGGGTCCATTCACTCTAAATTCACTAGGTGAATGCACATCGCTCATAATTTGTCTTGCTAAATTTTCGGGGCGTCTATTCACCATCCAAGCATAACCATAGGCTAAGAAGTAACGCTGATCTGCAGTTAAGCCATTAATCATTTCGTTGTTTTTACCTTGTTTGGTTTTTTTGAATGCTTCGTATCCCATTACCACACCACCTAAATCGGCAATGTTTTCGCCTTGTGTAGCTTCGCCATTTACATGCATACTATCTAATACTACATAGGCACTGTATTGCGCCACAATGGCTTTTGTTTTTTCGGTAAATTTTTCGCGGTCTTGTTTGGTCCACCAGTCTTTTAAGTTTCCATCTTCATCGTATTGACTGCCTTGGTCATCAAAGCCATGTGTAATTTCGTGTCCAAAAGTAGAACCTCCAATAATGCCATATAAAACAGCGTCGTCGGGCATTTGTCCTTCAAAACCGGGTACAATAATATTACAAGCAGGCACTACAATTTCGTTATCTACTGGATTGTAATAAGCATTGTAAGTTTGTGGCGTCATCTCCCATTCTGTTTTGTCTACGGGCTTACCATATTTTTGAATGCTTCTTTCGAAAGACCACTGGTTAATGTTTTTGATGTTTGTTAAATAAGCATCGCGTGTAATTTTCACGCTCGAAAGATCTTTCCATTTATCTGGATAGCCAACCTTCATACTTACTTTTGCTAATTTACTCAAGGCCTTTGTTTTGGTTTCGGCCGACATCCAGCTAAGCGTTTTAATATGATCTGCATAAACAGTTCTAATGTTTTCGCCAATTTCTAGTAATTTTTCTTTGGTACCTTTTGGTAAGTAATTAGCTACATAAATTTGTCCTACTAATTCGCCCAATGCACCATCTGTTTGCTCTACGATTCTTTTGTAGCGCGGCTTTTGGCTTTTAGTACCAGACATGGTTGTGCTATAAAAATTAAAATTAGCTATTTCGAAATCTTTGTTTAAATAAGACGCATAATTATTAATAACATTCCAAGTTAAATAGGCTTGCCAATCTGCAATCGTAAATTTAGTTAAGCTTTCGCCTAGCGCAGACACAAATTCTGGTTGCCCAACAATAATACTATCGACATTTTTTAAACCATAAATACTTAACATATTTTCGAAAGAAATATTTTTGCTCAACTTACTCAGTTGTGCTACCGACATTTTATTATAGTTTTTATATGGATCGCGGGTGTCGGCTAATTTTCTGCTCGCTTTAGCCAAGGCCGTTTCAATTTGAAAAACAGCATTCGTTTTTTTGCTTGCATTGTTTTGGTTTTCGCCTAGCAATACAAATATATTGGTAATGTGCTTTTGGTATTCGTTGCGAATATTGACCGTTCTGGCATCGCTGTTAAAATAATAGTCGCGGTCTGGAAGGCCTATTCCGCCTTGATATAAAGACACCGCATATTGACTCGATTTTTTATCGTCTCTGCCTACAAATAAATTAAACAAAGGCGAAACGCCAATCTTATTGAGATTGGCAATATTTTGCATCAAGCCGTTCAGGTCTTTAATGGCTGCAATTTGATTTAATTCTTCTTGTAATGGTTGAACGCCAAGTTTTTCAATGGTAAGGGTATCCATACCACTTGA
>Ga0102863_1000425_pt1 | contig 11136 bp, 9 predicted proteins | sample Colrivmet1449A02_FD_78451 | JGI IMG/M metagenome (GOLD analysis project Ga0102863, IMG submission 78451) | Estuarine microbial communities from the Columbia River estuary - metaG 1449A-02 | ecosystem: Environmental > Aquatic > Marine > Intertidal zone > Estuary | place: USA: Columbia River...
AGGCCAACGTAACCTTGCTTTCCTATCCACATCATAACCAATCACTACCGCACCACCGTTACCGTTTCTTTCGCATTATACCACTTGCTGTCTGTGCCTTTGGCTTATGCTTACCATATCTAGTGCTGGCCACGACTTTAAGAAATAGCCGTCTTTCATTTTTTATCAATTCAATTTATCCCAATAATAGCATGTTATTTTTTGATAGAAACAGCATATCGCTGGTTTACCATTCGTCCTTTTCTAAATATGGGTAAAGAAACCTTAAACAGTTCCATGTTTTGTCGTGACGTTTTTTTCAAAGTTTCTATTTTATAACACCATACAAAGCCTATTTTTGCGGCCTTATTATGAACATACACGAGTATCAAGCCAAAGAAATTCTAAAATCATACGGAGTTGCTATACAAGAAGGCATCGTAATCGACAAAAAAGAAGATGCACTAACCGCTGGAGCCAAGCTGCGTGAGCAAACCGGCACAGACTGGATGGTAGTAAAAGCTCAAATACACGCTGGTGGCCGTGGTAAAGGTGGAGGTGTAAAACTCGCCAAAAACGACGAACAACTTCAACAAGTAGTAAATGATATACTAGGTATGACCTTGGTTACACCTCAAACAAGTGCTGCCGGTAAGTTCGTAAGCAAAGTACTGCTTGCTCAAGACGTGTACTACCCAGGTGCTAGTGAGCCATCTGAGTATTATATGAGTGTATTGCTAGATCGTAATAGCGGTAAAAATGTAATCATATACACCACCGAAGGAGGTATGGATATTGAGCAAGTAGCGCACGACACTCCAGAGTTAATCCACAGCGAATTTATAGATCCTGCTTTGGGCTTACAAGGTTTTCAAGCGCGTAAAATTGCGTTTAACTTAGGCCTAAGTGGAAATGCATTTAAAGAAATGGTGAAGTTTGTTACCTCTCTTTACAATGCTTACATCGGAATTGATGCATCTCTTTTTGAGATTAATCCTGTTCTGAAAACATCAGACGATAAAATAATTGCGGTAGATAGTAAAGTATCGCTAGATGATAACGCATTATACAGACATCCTGCTTTTGCTGCTCTTAGAGATGAGGCAGAAGAAGACCCAACTGAAGTAGAAGCTAAAAAACATAACCTTAACTTTATCAAACTTGATGGTAACGTAGGATGTATGGTAAATGGCGCTGGTCTTGCCATGGCAACAATGGATATTATCAAGCTAAGTGGTGGTGAACCTGCTAATTTTCTTGACGTGGGGGGAGGAGCAAATGCACAAACGGTAGAAGCTGGTTTCCGTATTATCCTTCAAGATCCTAATGTTAAAGCGATTCTTATCAATATATTTGGTGGTATAGTACGATGCGATAGAGTTGCCAATGGCGTAGTAGAAGCCTACAAATCCATCGGCGAAATACACGTACCTATTATTGTAAGGCTACAAGGAACCAATGCAGAAGAAGCTAAGAAAATAATAGACGAAAGCGGTCTGCGTGTAGAGTCTGCTATCGTATTGCAAGAAGCTGCGGATAAGGTAAAAGCCGTTCTAGCTTAAATCACCTGGGTTATGAGCGAATTTGTAGAATTACGACCTCATAACATCAATTCAAAAACCATAGTTGAAATAGTACAAGTCCTTCGTAACGGGGGACTTGCTATCATACCAACCGACTCTATTTATGCCATTGTTGGTGATTTACTTCACCGCGACGTCATGGAAAAAATATGTAGACTATTAGAAAAAAAGCCTAGCCATGCCAATCTTTCTATTCTGTGCAAAGATTTAAGCAGTCTGAGTGAGTACACCTCTCCTATTTCTAATCCTACCTATAAAGTAATGAACAGACTATTGCCAGGTCCTTTTACCTTTATACTAAAGGCTAGCAACAACGTTCCCAAAATTTTTAGACAAAACAAAAAAACGATTGGTATTAGAGTGCCTAACAATGAAATATGCCAAGCTATCATTTCTGAATTAGGAAATCCATTGGTATGTTCCTCTATTCACTCCGAGGATGAAATACAAGAATACCTTACCGAACCACAAGAAATATTTGAAGTATGGCAAAATAAAGTTGCCTACATTGTAGATGGAGAAGCCGGGCATAATGTGGGAACCACGGTAATAGATGCCAGCGAAGGAGAGCTAGAACTTATACGAGAAGGCTTAGGAATAGAACTTTTGTAACCCGTCGGCATGGTGTATTTGTAGGTAAAATATCTTTTATTTGTGGAACAAATACCAAGTTGAAACCCACTACCACTATATCTATTGTGATACTAACGCTGGTTATGTTGGCTACTTCTATCCATTTGGTATACAAACAAGTAACTCCCCAAGTAGCAGAGTGCAGTGACGCGGAGGTAGACGCCGAAACTGAAATAGATGACGATCTGAAAATGGTATCAGACAGCTCACTCACCATCTTCCCTGCCCTACAACGCAATTTTTATGGTATACATTCCGCCAATTGCTATTCGGCAATAAGTCTAGGTATCGCCACCGAGCCTCCCGAATCGGTTTAAACCCTTCGTTTTTATCTTGTCATCTTCAGGTAATGGATTATTCCATTTACCTAAGGTGACCTAAATTTAAGGTTTATGAGATAATCATTTATAAACCACCCATTTTAAAACATAAAAAAAGTTTCATGAAAAAATATTTTTCGCAATTCAATGCTGATTTACCCGCAGGACTAATTGTATTTCTGGTAGCCGTTCCGTTATGCTTGGGAATAGCCGCCGTAAGTGGCGTATCTGCATTTTCGGGCCTCATTGCAGGAATTGTAGGCGGCATTGTAGTGGGTTCGTTAAGCGGATCACAACTAGGAGTGAGTGGCCCCGCAGCTGGTTTGGCGGTAATTATCGCTACGGCTCTTCAAGAATTTAAAGCACAAGTAGATCAGAGTCTCGCCCCTGATGCGCTCTTTGCCGAAGCCTTTCAAACTTTCTTACTTGCCGTTGTGCTTGCGGGAGGCATACAAATCTTGCTCGGTTTTTTAAACGGCGGAATCATAGGCTATTACTTTCCGTCTTCTGTCATTAAAGGAATGTTGGCGGGAATTGGCATCACCATTTTTCTAAAAGAGATTCCGCATGTGCTTGGGTACGATAAAGACCTAGAAGGTGACATGGATTTTTGGCAGGTAGATGGAGAAAATACCCTAACCGAAATCATCAATGCCTTTGGTAATCCTGATTTTGGAGCTGCTAGTATAGGAGCTCTGGGCTTGCTCATTTTAATACTATGGCAACAAGGCTTTATGCAACGCATTAAGCTATTCACCTACATTCAAGGACCACTGGTTGCCATTCTTTCGGGCATTGGTTTGGTTTATCTTTATAGAGGAGGAAGCCATGAGATGCTAACTGAACATCTAGTAAACGTACCGGTTGCCACAAGTGCAAACGATTTTTTTGGGTTTTTTACCTTCCCACGTTTTTCGGCTATTTCTAATCCGTTAGTTTGGAAAACAGCACTGGTAATCGCACTGGTTGCCAGTATAGAAACCCTGCTTAGCGCGGAAGCCACAGACAAAATGGATCCGCAAAAACGTGTAACACCTGCCAATAGAGAACTTAAAGCACAAGGAATTGGGAATATGGTGAGTGGCTTATTAGGCGGCTTGCCCATAACTCAAGTTATTGTGCGCAGTTCCACCAACATTCAAAGTGGTGGTAAAACCAAAATGTCGGCTATCGTTCACGGTTTTTTCATTTTGGGTTTTGTTGCGTTTTTACCGCAATTACTCAACCTTGTACCCAGGGCTAGTTTGGCTGCCATTCTACTCATAGTAGGTTTTAAGCTTGCCAATCCTAGTACATTTAAGGCAATGTGGAGTGCGGGTTTAAATCAATTTACACCTTTTTTAGTGACCATTTTATTCATTGTTTTTAAAGATTTACTTTGGGGCGTAAGCATAGGATTAACCGTGGCTATTCTCGAGATATTATACCTGAACTACCGCAAGCCCTATTTGGTAAATATTGACCAAAATACAGCCGATAATATTTTTCATTTTCAGCTGGCTGAAGATGTTACTTTCTTACACAAAGCAAGTATTCTGGATACGCTAAACAAGGTTCCTCCAGGATCAAACGTAATCATAGATGGATCAAAATCCATTAGTATACACCCAGACGTAAGAGAGATTATTAGCGATTTTGAAACCCATGCGCAGTTTATAAATGTGACCCTAACATTAGTAGGAATGAAAGAAGGCGTACAACCCGACCCATTAGCCGAATTTGATAAGGCGGTTGGCAACTAGAAAATAGCGTGTAAAGCACGAAAAAAAAGCGACATTCATTAAATTGAATGTCGCTTTTTTTGGATAGTGATATTGTTATAATTACCAGATTTTAATTCGGGCAGAATCATGCTTATGCATAGCACCTGAAGGGCACGTTCCAAAAGCTTCGTAATAAGGACCGAAATTAACCAATGGCCCGATTACCCTAAACTCTCCTGGAGAATGCACGTCCGACTTCAAACGATTTACCAGTTCTTCCTCTTTAATATTTCCTTTCCACACATTGGCCCATCCTAAGAAAAAGCGTTGTTGCCAGGTAAATCCATCTATATCTTCTGGCATGATGCCATTGTATTGTTTCTTAAGCGCTTCATACGCCAAGGTTACGCCACCCAAATCTGCTATATTTTCACCCATGGTCATTTTACCATTTACATTCATGCCATCCACTGGAGAGTAACTGTCATATTGCTCGCCTAGTTTTTGTGCTAGTGCATCAAATTTAGTTCTATCTTCATCCGTCCACCATGAGTTTAAGTTACCGTTCCAATCAAACTTACTTCCTTGGTCATCAAATCCATGCGAAAATTCATGACCAATTACAGCACCAATTCCACCGTAATTTATCGCATGGTCAAAATCCTTATGAAAGAAAGGTGGTTGCAAGATTCCCGCTGGAAAAACGATTTCATTATTGCTTGAGCTATAATACGCATTCACCATTTGTGGAGACATGTGCCATTCATTTTTATCTACTTCTTTACCTAGCTTATCCAGCATCTTAGCATATCCCCAGGTGCGTGAGTTTATTATATTTTGGAAATGACTTGTAGATACTATTTCAAGTTGAGAATAATCTTCCCACACATCAGGATAACCCACTTTATAGGTGAAAGCATTTAGTTTTTTAATGGCTTTTTCCTTGGTTACATCGCTCATCCAGGTAAGTCCTTTGACGCGCTCTATGTAAGCTGCTCTAAGATTTTCGATCATGGTTACCATATAGGCTTTGCTGTCCTCAGAGAAATATTCTTTTACAAAAAGTTTACCCAGCGGCTCGCCTAAGATGTTGTCCATAGTAGCAAAAATTCGCTCATCCTGCGGTTTCATGGTACTTGTACCGCGTAACTTGGTGCTATAAAAAGCAAAGTTTTCTGTTTCTAACGCTGCATTAAGGTGGTTAGCGTAACCTGTTAGCGTGTTCCATGTCAAATAATTTTTCCAATCTTGCACGGAGGTAGTTGCCATAAGCTCATCAAGCGCAGTAAAATAAGAAGGATGGCTCACAACAATAGAATCAAAAGCACCAAAACCTCTGTTTTTGGCAATGCTTATCATATCCGTAGCTTTAAGTTCTTTACTCCATGTTGCAAAACTCTTTTTGTTATACGTCTTATCAGGATCTCTTCTTTCTAACCTACTCCAGCTAATTGTCGCAAGCTTGGTTTCGAGGGCTAAAATAGACTCCCCTGCTCCTGCTTTGAGACCGGCTAACGTGTACATTTTATTGATATGAGCTACGTATGCTTTACGTATATCAATGAATTTTTCATCGTCTTGTAAATAGTAATCTCTGTCTGGCAGATTTAAACCACCTTGTCCCGCATATACGGTATTCAACTTACTGTTTTTACTATCCGCACCCACATATAGCCCTATAGGTGTACCAATGCCTTGAGGTGCTAAAACACCAAAAAGCCGTTGAATATCCTTGTTATTTTTCGCTTTTGCTATTTGGTTTAATACCGGTTTAATTCCAGAAATACCCGCTTTTTCTCTCGCTTCAGTATCCATACCCGCATTATAAAAATCACGAATCATTTGTTCTTCAGTACCTTTAGCGGCAGCAGTGTTAAGTCTAACTTTATCTACTATTTTCATGAGTTTTTGGCGATTTTCTTCATTAAGAATATTAAAAGCCATCCATCTGCTCTCTGTTTCCGGAATAGGGTTATTTGCTCTCCATCCGCCTATTGCGTATTGATAAAAATTGTCGCAAGGACTTACCGATGGATCCATATAGCTGGTATCAAACGCTTTTGGCTTTTCCCCATCCGTGTTTATTAGTGTAAACGATGCCAAGGCAAATACGGCGAGTACAAGTAGTATCTTTTTCATGGTTTGGTTATGTATTGAATAAGTGCAAATATAGAAGAGTGTGCGATGTGGCGATACGGTGAATGACATATTGTAATGTTCCTTCAATGATTTGGAATATTAGTCTACCTTCCCACGATGCAAAATCCTGCTCTAATTGCCCATAAACCGAGTCAACTATACGCAGAAACTACAGCGCTATCCTATGTAAGAAGTTCTGATACCGAAAGCACCATTCGTGCACTTGTGAAAGGAGAATATGTTCGAATAGATGAATTTTACAGCAATGGCTTGACGCTTCTTAGTGAATTACAAGACTTTTTGCACCAAAAACACCCTGGGCAAGGCTTTACGGAACAACGAGCGTATAGAGCTGAATATCAGATACTTTCTAATCGTGTGCTACTTGAAGTTAATCAGTCAAAGCTAGTCGTGAAAAAAGGACCTACTATTGGTTGGCTCGAAAAACTATATCCAGCGTCGGGCGATTTTTTACTCACCTTCCCTCAAATACAAGGTTTAAACAGTGCGTGGCAATGGTACACCAACGGCATAGTAATTCCCGTACTTCGCAACAAGGTACATCCTTATTACGGTGTGTATTTCCCAACGCGCTTTGAACACTTAGTACTTTTTGACAACTGGCTAAAGCGCTATAACGGACCCAAAAAAACGGCTATGGATATTGGAATAGGCAGCGGAATATTATCCTTGATGCTCGTAAAACACGGTTTTCAGAAATCATTTGGCACAGATACCAATCCGAATGCCATAATTGGACTTGAATCATGGTTGACGGGCTGTAAAATGGCTCGGAAAATAGAGTTAGATTATAATTCGTTGTTTGGCAAATGGATTAAACCAACAGAGCTCATCGTTTTTAATCCGCCTTGGTTACCCACATCTAGTGCGTTAAATCGTTTGGATGAAGCCATCTATTATCCTGAAACATTATTCCCTGATTTTTTTAAGGAAGCAAAAGAAAGATTACTTCCTGATGGAAGAATAGTACTTCTTTTTTCTAATCTAGCACAACGTACAGGTGTAACAAAAGACCATCCTATAGTCACAGAACTTGAATCTGGCAATCGCTACATCATAGATAGATGCCTTAAAAAAAAGGTGACAGCATCCTCAGATAAAACAAAGAGAAACCAGCATTGGCGAGCACAGGAAGAAGTAGAACTTTGGGTTCTTATGCATAAATAGAAGCTGAGTTGGACTTAATAATATGACAAAATAGTTTTATGATTAATGGTGTACATTTGAATTTATGAAACAGATTTCAATTCTTTTGTTCTTATTCGCTTCAAGCATAGCTAGTGCATGCAACTGGACCAATGTAAATGTGGGTTACGGTGACAGCTGTAATCGCTATAATTTTGAAGTTTCGGGTACGGTTGACACTTGTTTTAAAATTGAAGCTAAAATCTATTTAGGAACCACACTCAAGGCCACCTATTCAAAACGAAATTTTAAACACTACTTTCAAGATACGGGAATGTATGTGGTAAGAGTCAAGATAATCAATACCTGTACCAATTGTGATACGGTAATCTACAAGCCGATACACGTAACATGTATTCCGAATGCAAGTTCAGGATCCGGTTGCAACTGGACCAATGTAAATGTAGGTTACGGTGACAGCTGTAACCGCTATAATTTTGAAGTTTCGGGTACAACAGACACCTGTTTCAAAATTGAAGCTAAAATCTATTTAGGAACCACACTTAAGGCTACTTACTTGAAACGAAATTTTAAACACTACTTTCAAGATACGGGAATGTATGTAGTAAGAGTCAAGATAATCAATACCTGTACGAATTGTGATACGGTCATTTATAAGCAGATTCGTGTAAGGTGCAAGCCAAACACTAGCAAGGGTTGCAACTGGTCAAAAGCAGGCATTTATTACAGTCAAAACTGCAACAAATTCACTTTTGAAATGGGTTCATTCGACACCTGTTTTAAGTACACCACATTGGTCTTTAGAAATGGGCATGCAGATACTATTTCAGACGATAGAATATTTACGCATACGTTTAGTGATACAGGAACCTATTATATACGAACAACCTTTCGTAATAAATGCACCAACTGTGATACGGTAATCTATAAGCAGATTCGAGTTAGCTGTCTTTTAAGCACAGGTTGTAATTGGTCGAAAGTTGGCATTAACTACAGTCAAAACTGCAACAAATTTACCTTTGAAATGGGCTCGTTTGATACCTGTTTTAGATACACGACGTTGGCTATTAGAAATGGGCATGTCGATACTATTTCATACAATAGGGTATTTACACACACCTTTAGCGACACGGGAACCTATTACATACGAACAACCTTTCGTAACAAATGCACCAAATGTGACACCGTAATGTACAAGGAGATTCGCATTACATGCTTAACAGCAGGCATTCAAAGTTGGAACGACATTGCTCATCCGGTATCCGTGTACCCTAATCCAGCGGCTTCTAGCGTAACCATTGGAGTTGAAAACATCCATCAATTGGGAGAAGTAAATTTTGTTTTATATTCTCCTCTTGGAAATGTTATTTATGAACAAAAGGTGCAAGGTGATACTAACGAAATACCCATAAGCCATTTATCCAACGGAATCTATTTATTGCATCTGACCAGCGATAAACATGTATATGCTGCCAAAATTCAGATTCAACATTAAGTATAGCTGGTTTTTATAGAAGGCTTTAACCGTAACAAGAGGTAAAGCAGTTTACTTGCGCAACGTAGGTAATTGTTAATGACTAAATGCATATTGAAGACTGCAAAAAACTGCTTGAATGAGTGTATTCCTGTATGGAAATGCTTTACATGGTGGAGGTTCTGTATCCAAGCAGATTTTTAGTATTGTGCTCTTTGGGATTAACCAATTGATGACTTGGGAAGTTTTAAATGATTTGCAAATAAGCAGAATGTAAGTTGATATGGTCTCAAAGGTCTAAAAAGTGATTATTTTTGAAACTGATGTACACGTTATTACGATTTCAGAATCTACTAATCGGAGTTACCTTAATCGGCATTTCATCCTGTAAAAGCCCAAGTGTGGTAACAGACGAAACTATAAACCAAGTAGATTCATTGGTTTTATATCCTTACTGGATTGCGATGATGAACGATTCTACTGTTAATTACTACGATGCAGTGAACGCCTTTGATATATATTGGAAAAACAGAGTAAAACCCACAGAAGATAATGGCGAAGCAATAGATATTTTTGGCAATCAAAAAAGCCCCGAAGAGGAGCAAAATGAAAAGTCCAGAACCTCCGAATACGTATTTGAATACAAGCAATTTCTGAACTGGAAGCAAACACATAAAAATTTGATAAAGCCAGATGGAACTCTTTTGACTAATGAAGAGATAATGAACGAATGGGAAAAGCAAAAAAACGAGAGAACCCAATAATGAGAATATATACATCACTTCTTTTTACTGTACTTCTAGCAAGCACAGTATGTGCCCAAAATTTAGCAAACTTCACCCAAGTAGGACCTGTCAAATTTCCTGCAAATCCTAGTGTTCAAACTACAGGAATGGGAAGAGTTTCTTATATGACCTACCACCCAACCGACAGTTCTATTTTATTCGCAGTATCATCCTCAGGAGGTATATTTAAAACCTCAAACGAGGGCTTAACTTGGAACCCAATAAGCGACATGCTCCCTCCCACGTATTGCGCCTCTTTGGCTATCAATCCATTAAACACGCAAGTCATGTATTTAGGTACAGGAGATGCTAATTATGGTTATCGTGGTGGTTTAGGTGTATGGAAAACAACTAACGGTGGAAAAACGTGGAATCAAACTAGCAGCGGTCTGGGAAACATATTAGTTTCCTATATTAGGATGACTCCTGGCGATACTAATACGCTAATAGCCGCTTGCTACAATGGCATCTATAAAAGCACCAATGCAGGTTCCTCTTGGGTTAAAAAATCGTCTATAAACACCAGTTACCGTGACTTGCACTACCAACCTGGAAATAGTAATATTCTGTATGCTGCGTCCAATACCATGTTTTATCGTTCGTACAATAATGGTGATACATGGATAGAATCTAACCTTAACAGTAACATTACTTGTGATGGTATAAAGATAAGTACCTGTCCAAAAGACACCTCTAGATTATATTGTGTAGTATGGAAGAATGGAACAAATCCATTTGGTGGGATATACAAATCCGTTAATAATGGGGCCTCGTTTACATTAATGACGGATACCCCCAATATACTTGGCTATGCAAGTGATGGCAGCAGCTTGAACGGACAAGGAGCATACAATCTCGCTATACAGTGTGATCCAAACGATGCGAATGTGCTCTATGTAGGGGGCATTAACATCTGGAAATCTCTAAACGGCGGCGCAACATTTAACTTGAATTCTGCTTGGGGATTTGGTGTACATGCAGACAAACACGGATTTCTTTTTTCACCATACAATACCAAAAAGCTATATGTATATCACGATGGAGGATTAGATAGAACGACCAACGGAGGCACTAACTGGACTACCATGGAAGATGGTTTAAGTGCTTCAGAGTTTTATACCCTTGGAGCCAGTGGCGTATACAATAACCATATTTTAGGTGGCCTACAGGATAATGGCATGGATGTGGCTGTAAACAAAAATTTCAGTACGGTAAGAGGTGGTGATTGGGGCGGTGATTTTGCTTTTGATGCATTTAATAAAGAGTTAGTCTATGAAAATGGAGGAATCAAAAGAAACGTAGTTACCCACGTTACAGGAAGTATAAATGGTAATGGAGGCGTGTATACCGTAC
>Ga0102863_1000431_pt1 | contig 11071 bp, 8 predicted proteins | sample Colrivmet1449A02_FD_78451 | JGI IMG/M metagenome (GOLD analysis project Ga0102863, IMG submission 78451) | Estuarine microbial communities from the Columbia River estuary - metaG 1449A-02 | ecosystem: Environmental > Aquatic > Marine > Intertidal zone > Estuary | place: USA: Columbia River...
AGAACAGTTCCAGGTTGCGGGCTTGAGGGGTGAGAAGACGAAGACATACTTGACAGGTAACGATAGTTCTCACGACTAGTCCCTCAAGGTAATACCAAGACCGAGCAAGATCTCAGCATGATGACAGCGTTGCTATCGATTTTCGAAGTAGGCAACACCGATAGTTCCGCGTCCGGCATGGGAACCAACCACCGCTCCAATTTCACCGACAATGATTTCACCTTCATAGACGGTCTTCAGTTGAGCCATGAACGCATCAACATCTGAACTTGCGGCAGTGAGAACCGACAACTGACTGATTCCAGGGTTGATCATTGCTTCACGAACTTTGTCAACAAGAAAAGTCAAAGCCTTTGAGCGAGTACGGACCTTGCCACCCTCTTGGACACTGCCGTCGCGCACCTCAATGATCGGTTTCACGGAAAGAACTGACCCCAGCATTGCCTTGGCCCCGCCTATGCGACCGCCTTTACGGAGATTTTCGAGGGTGTCTAGTGCCCCCCACACCTTGCTGCGGCTTGCAAGATCGTGAGCCATGGCCTCAACTTCGTCGATCGAGGAGCCACCTTGAGCCGCACGGGCACAGGCGATCACGATTGATCCGAGTCCCATCGTGACCGTTCGACTATCAACGACACGGATGTCAAGAGATTCTTTCAATTCTGCAGCGGCGACCTCAGCGCTTTGCATCGTCCCAGACATCGCCGACGACAAGTTGATGATCACAACGCCAGTAGCTCCCTCGCCTTTGAGTCGTTCAATTGATTCCTTGAAGCGTCCGGGCGAAGGGGCAGCAGTTGTTGGTAGGTCAGACTCGGTAGAGCATCGCTCCCAGAACTGGCTGGTTGTGAGTTGCTCACGATCAATCAGTTCATCGTCACCGAAACGAATAAAGAGTGGAACAACTTCGATACCAAGTTGTTGCACGAGAGCGTCGGGTAAGTCGCAGGCACTGTCGGTAATGATTCGTACGTAGGAGGTCACATAGAGAGATTACTCCGCTGACGCAGTATGAGTATGAGCCGCTGTACTAGGCCCCGCTAGTGAGATTCAGCTTTCGCCGCGAGGCTCTACGCAGGTGATATACCCACCAGATGATCAAAAGTAGCAACGCTAGACCTGTGACTAATTGACCTAATCCTGCCAGCGCATTGACTCGCGCTGTCAAGGTTGTGGAGCGACCAACAGCTACGTTTCCGCTCGGGCTGAATAATTGCAGACTGACAGGAAAACTACCGTTGCTCTTTGCGACAACCGGAACCTCAATTGATGTCGTCATCCCAGAGGGCAACAGCACAACTTGTTCCGCAGCGGAGAAGGTGAGTTTTGAACTCGTGAGTCGTACTCGTACTCGCACGTCATAGTCATTGTCATTGCGCAGTGAGATTCGTAGCGAACTTTCTCGGCCACCAAGGGTGAAGGTGGTTGAGGTTGGGGTGGAGATGGCTTCTCCTAAGAGAAAAGTCTGCAACCAAATAGCGTCGACATAGGACTGTCGCTGTGCGCTACTGAGAGTGCGCGCTGACATAACGCTGAGCAAGTCTTTCCACTGTGCTGCTTGAGCATCACCAGGTGTCAGCATCGAGGCGTAGGCGTCAACTCGTTCCTGAGTTTGTGTAAAAAGTTGATGACCTATTGGGGGAATGTCTGAATCTTGTGCAAGTTCTAGGGTGAGCCGCGCGCCATCTTTTATTTCATGGGTCATTGTGCTCAATAGATCGCCGAGGGAAACAAAGGTGATGGCCGAGTTTGCGTTAAGAGTTGCTCTCAAGGCAGTCAGCATGGCTGTTGACGGTAACGCTCCAAAGTCTGTGCTGAGAATCACACCGTGATCGGAAGTGGAGAAATCGTTAGTGGTTAACTCAGAGCGCAGCATCTTGAGTTCGGCCAATATCTGCTGAGCAACGAGGTATGCGCCACCGCGTGGATTTTGCGAACCACGAGTGAGTGCCGCACTCAGTTTTATGTCAACAAAGGCGGCATCAATGACTCCGCCATCGGGCAACTGCAATTCAACAAGGCCAGTTGGAGGACGATCAGTATCTGCTCCCTTGGCTCCTTGTGATCCTTCTCTCAGCATGACGATATTGCGGATACCGAGGTTACGTAATATCTGCGCCCCACCACTAAATAATGGTGTTTGTTGGAACCAGATGTCTCGGGTTGCCCTATAGGTTGGCAAAAGCAACCGCAGAGTATCTTCACCCAAACGTAATTGGTCAGTAAAGATCGACTCAGATTGATCTGAGAGTGCTTGATCGACATCAACATATGTATTGCTCAGAATATTGAGGGACTGTGTCGACTGCAGGCGAGTTAAGAGATCACCATCCTCAAGTGTTGAACGATCAAGTCCTTCAATGAACTCTGGACGTATGGCCAGGGTGATCGGAGTAGTCGGCAAGTCTTCTAGTGATGCAATAGTTTGTGCAATTGACGCGCGGTCGTTGTTGCTGATCAGTGTTGATGAGTCACTTTGCCGAGTGACATCTCCGTCTAGCGAGCCAATTAAGGCCACCCGTAGATCATCTTGGGTGTTAGGCGTCGTAAGTTTCGCACCTAGACGCTCAACAAAAGTCACCAATTGACTGACAACGGTTTTGCCTTGTTGCAGCCCAATGGTGATTGGGTATAGCCCAGTGGCTGACATTTGTAGAGCATTCGTGGTTCGAGTGTTGATCTCAATAGGAATAGCAAGATTGACGCGTCCAGTGGTCGGGTCCCACAGAGACGAGATGTCGACAACAACGGTGTCAATAGTTTGAGGAAGCAAGTCGTTGACGGCATCCTGCACATCTTGGCGAGTTTTGACTGGCTGATAAGAGGTGACCACTATTTCTGTGGGTTCACCGCTCTCTGCGTCGCTACCACTAAGAGATAGAGAGACATTAAAAATACTTCCCTCATTGCCGGGCACAAATTGGTCCTGGCTAATCACGCTGTTAATCGATCGATTGATGGCAGCGTTTGCCGGCACTGGGTTTTGGATCCCCGTCAAACTCAACCCAAAGATGCCACAAGCGAGGAGCAGGCGATTATTCATGACTCAACCGAAGCATCCCACTGCATAACACGCAGAGTTTCAGGAAGTGTTGCGAATCCCAACCGATGGTATAAATCTAAAGCCCGTTGGTTGTCAAGATGGGTGTTTACTAAAATATCGCTGACGCCAGCTTTGCTCAACCACTGCAAACCGTCCTGTAATAACGAGGTGGCGACACCTTGACCAGCATGTGTTGGTGAGACTGCCAACCTCTGAATGAAACCAGCAGAACCATTGCGCCCTGTGATCATGTAGCCAGCGGGTTCATCGGTTGAGGTGAGGGCGAGACGGATACGGTGGGTCGGTGTCGCCCGGCAGGCCTCGCGAATGCCCAACGCATCAAGTTGCCAGCCAAAGTCAAAGGCCTCTTGGTCAATGCGCGCCGCGATGTCCATTGAGCGCACTGAGCGCAAGGCGCGCATTTCATGATGTGGAGTAGGGCTGTCAACCTTGTTGGGGGTTGCAGCGCCCAAACGTAATAGGGCTAATCGCTGAATTTCGTAAAAATCCTTCGCTTCAAATTGCTCGGCGGCTTCGCCCGACAGGGCTCCTGTGCGGATGGACGTATATCCCTCGGCGCGCAAAGTATTCATCCACTCATGGAGCGATGAAGTTGATGGGGCGATGGTGTGATCAATGAGAACCAAGTGGGCGATCTCTGGTCGCCCTGGCCAATGTCGGACGCGCGCCGAGATATGTCCGTCATCCAGTAAGCGCGGTTGAGCGGTGCTCTTTGTTCGTCGAAAGGCGCCTATCACCCTGTTGACGGTAGTCGCCCGAAGTGGTTTTTGTTAGCGTCCTCAGCAATGGCAATTCTCTTCGCTACACACGAGGCCTACCTCGATCACCTCAATGGCCCGCACCATCAAGAACGTCCCGAGCGTTTGGGCGCGGTCATTGATGGAGCCCATGAGGCTGGCCTTGGTGAAGCTTTGGTTCCACTTGTTCCACACGCAGCGACGCGAGAGCAGTTACTGAGGGTTCATACACAAGAACACGTGAATCGCATTGAGCAAGTCGTTCAACAAGGTGGAGGACGCTTAGATCCCGATACTCGTGCCTCAAGTGGTTCGTGGACTGCTGCGACTCTGGCTGCTGGCGCGGGTTTGACGGCGATTCGCGCTCTGCAAAGTGGACAAGCAGATTCTGCTTTTTGCGCCGTCCGTCCACCGGGTCACCACGCCACACGTACCGAGACGATGGGGTTCTGTTTATTTTCTAATGTGGCTGTGGCTGCTGCGTCTCTTGCCGACGCGGGTGAACGGGTTCTCATCGTGGACTTTGACGCCCATCACGGAAATGGGACACAAGATGTTTTTTATGATGACCCACGCGTGATGTTCATTTCTGTGCACCAATGGCCTTTATATCCAGGTACTGGTTGGTACGACGAAACTGGTGTTGGTGCGGGCGTGGGATACACAATGAACATTCCATTGCCACCCGATTCAAGGGGCGATGTGTACCTTGCTGCATTTGATCGCCTGCTTCTTCCGATCAGTGAAAAGTTTGCACCGACCTGGTTGATTGTCTCGGCTGGTTTTGATGCTCATCGCAGTGATCCGATCACCGAGATGGGATTAACGGCCGGCGATTATCCGCTGATGATGCAGCGTATTCTTGGATTGGTTCCCGCTGGTCGGCGCTTAGTCATGCTTGAAGGTGGCTACGACTTGGATGCACTGCGCATGTCGTCGGCAAGCACTTTGTCGGCAATGGCAGGGGAGTCACACGCTGATGAGAAACCGAGTAGCGGTAGTGGCGATGAAGCCCGAGAGATGATTGCCACGATTGAATCTCATTGGACATCCAACGAACTTTGGTGACCTGTACAAGCGTCGAACTCTAGGCACTTGTCCCGTACCACTGCACGAGACCACCATGTTTGGGGGAGAGTTCAAGTTTTATTCTTTGCTGGCCCGTTGCGCCACGCAAGATAACAATTGCCGAGGTGCGACTTTGTGCTTGAATCTCCTCGACATGTAGGCGACCACACTCGGCGACGACTCGCTCAGCAGCGGACTGTCGAATCATAAATGAGACATCAAGTTCTACATTGTCAGCAAATATTGCTCGTGCTTGCTCATCGTTCCAGTCATTGAGTAACTCAATCAATTGCGTGACGCGCTGCTGCAGCAAGGGTGAGAGCGGTGTCATGAGTTGACGAATCAAATCAGCCGAATGAAACAACTTCAATACTCGTTGAGTAAACACTCCCATAGGCGCATAGGTCACATTTGATAAGCCGACAACACCGAGACCGCGTCCAGACAGCCAACGCATATTGCTGCCATACCCAGGCAAACCACCCGAATGAGAAACGGTCATTCCTAATAGCGGATCATCGCGCAGCAGAAGTCCAAAGCCATATCCACCTGGGGCACTCTGGCCATCAAGTTCACTGTCACCAATAAATGTATGTACGGATTGCATCTCTCGGCGTGAAGCAATACTGAGTTGTCCAGTCAGTGAATCTCGCCCGGCGTTTGCTTCATCAAGCCAACACATCCAACGTGCGACATCAGCGACAGTGCTCCATAATCCTCCCATCGGAGAAATCTCGCCGTCGCCTAAGAGTGGCGCTCCATCAGCAATGTGTGTGTTATCGGCGAAGCGCAAAGGTTCTGCCCACGGAGCGTGATGGGGTTGATCCCAAGTCGTGGCCGACATTGAGAGAGGGCGGAGAAAACGCTCATCAATATGATCGCGGACTTTTCGGCCCGTCACGCGTTCGACTACCCGACCAATCAGAGCAAATCCAAGATTGGAATATTCGAAGTTCGTACCAGTAACGAAAGCAAACTCGGGGCCGTCCGCGTAAACCCGATCCATCTCCTCAGCCGTGGCGTCAAGGTGGCGGTCGGCCCAGGCATCGTCAGTTGCCAACCCTGATGACATCGACAACAGGTGTCGCAGTGTGATTGGTGGCGAAGAATCTGGACCGACAACAGGTGCCAATTCGGGGGCGTATAGCGCCACCGGAATATCCAGAGCGAGAACACCCTCATCACGCAAACTGAGAACGGCTGCCGCAGTAAAACTCTTGGTCATTGAGGCAATGCGATAGCGAGTGGACTGATCGGTGATCACACCAACCGACCCAACAAGAACAAGTTCACCGTTCAGGACGATTCCCCATTGCATACCTGGCAGGTGCATCTCGCCGGCGCATTGCCGGGCGATTTCGTTGACAAGCGGGTGCATTGCCAACAGAGATTCGCGTTCTATTGCAGCCATCGGGTCATCCATTCAACTAATGCATCATCGTGGGCAAGACGTCCACTAGGTGGACCATACGTACTTCCTTCATGCGATGAATGAGGAAGCACGAGCACTTCACTTGTGGTTCCTTTGCGACAAAGAACTCGGTGCATGGCCCATGCTTGTGCTGGCGGACAACGCCGATCATCTTCACCAATGACAAATAAACATGGTGTTGTGCATTCGTGAGCACGCATGATTGGTGACTGCCGGTAATACGTTTCAATCTGCTCATGTGGTGCACCAGAAAATTGACTCGGGAAGAAGGTCGCTCCGATATCGCTTGTGCCGTACATCGAGACCAAATCAATAACAGGGTTTTCAATGACAGCGGCTTGAAAACGAGACGTGGTTGATACCAGCCATGCCGATAAATATCCACCGTAAGAATTTCCAGCGACGCCGAGTTTCCTCTCATCAGCCAAACCGAGTTTGATTGCTTGATCAATCACAAGCAATTGATCGCTTGCGGGTCCTTCTGCCCAATTTGAATGGCTCGCGTGGGCGAACGCATCGCCATAGCCAGTTGAACCTCGAACATTGGTGTACAAGACACCGAAACCTGCGGCACATAGAGCATGAGCATCAAGAGAAAATGCTTCACCGTAAGCAAAGTGCGGACCACCGTGGATGATGCTGACAGTTGGAAGAGGTTGAGTTGTTTTGTGAGCCGACATGAACCAAGCATCAAGTGTAAATCCGTCGGGAGTCTCAATCGTAAAGCGATTCACCACAAGTGGAGAGTTATCAACCTGATTGAAGTGGGTTAATAGTCGTTCAGTTTTCGTCGCATAATCAAGGATTGCTATCTCGACGGGCGATGTTGACGACTGCGTAGTGAAAATCAATTCACTCTGAGTTGTCGCCACTGGAGAACAACAGCGGTCACCATTGATGAGAATTCTAAGTGAATTTACTTGATCAGGGTCGAGGCGAATGATGCCCATTCGTCCACGAGATCCAGTGCGGATGATCAGTGAACCATCAGGATGGGCCAAGAGGAGATTGTCGTAAGAGTCAGCAAGCTCAGCCGGTTGATCCCCGTAGACATCGCCGAATAGGTGAGGCACATCAATGATGCGTGAAATATCACCATCCACGATGTACAGGCATGCTTCGCTTCCAGATGGCATTCCTTGAGGACTGGCAACGATGACCGCCAACCGACCATCGGCCAACCAAGTTCCGACAATGGAACGGCCACCCGGGATGGGGAGTGCACGAATATTGCCTTCAAGATCAATCAAGTGGGCGTATTGATAACCGTCACGCCCAAGTGGGTCCATGGAACGACAGGCGAAGATGGCATCGGCATTCGGCGACCAACGCACAGATGACCACCGCCAACCATCGTCTGTGAGCCATCGCGATTCACCAGTTGAGAGATCAATGAGTTGCAACTGTGGGGGATCTTCTAGGTCGCTCAGGGCGTCAAAGTGTCGAATGGGGCGTGTCCAGCGATACGGACTGGTGACATCCAAAGCCGAACCGCGTCCTTTAATCACCACTACTAACTTTTTGTCCGGTGATATGGCCGTGCCCTCGTCATTCGGTGCAAATCGTTCACTGATCGGATCTTTCTCCAACAGTTCCGTCTCATGCCCAGTTGCGAGATTGAGAGACCACGATTTCTTGAGAGCGTCTTGAGAACCAATTGGTATCTCAACCGTGTCGACAATCAATGATTGGTGATCGTCGCTGAGGTGGGCTGAGACAGGCGCACGGTTAGCCAGCAGGCGGGCAGTACTTGAAGGACTATTCATCGTCGTAACTCACAACTGTGAGGAGAATGGCAGGATCATCGCCAGTGCTGTACGCATGAGAAACCTCTGAAGAGAATCGGATGGCATCATGTTCACCAAGTTCATAGGTTTCGTCACCGAGTCTCAAAGTGACCGATCCAGAGATGACGTATGCGTACTCAACTGACTGATGGCCATGATCGCTAAAGACGCCTGATTGATGGGCGGGCAGTCTTCCTTCAGAAATATCAAACCGGCGCCGTTGCATCATGGCGAAAAGCATTCGCGCCCGGGGCTGATCTGAATCAGCCGAATCAGCACGGATCATTTCAGTTTCAATCGCAGTAGAGCGCGTCAGGTCAGCGAAACTGATATCGAGTGCCGCAGCAATTCGGGTGAGAGTAACCACTGTTGGATTTGCCACGGCACGTTCAATCTGGCTTAAAAGTGCAGTACTGAAATTTGTCTCAGCAGCTACATCCCGCAAACTTCGGCCGCGTGCAAGGCGAACTTTACGCATGTTGTGAGCGACATTTCGGCGCACCAAGGTACCTTCATCATCGCTGCTATGGATGTGTTGAATATTTTGGTTGAGTTCAGAGTTCATTTTCCGGCCACCGATGAGAAGAGTTGACGTGTGTATTCATGTTGAGGAGAAAGCAAGACATTCTCCATGGTTCCTGACTCAACCACTCGGCCATTACTCATGACATATACCCGACTGACAACTTGTCGCACGACAGCCAAGTCATGAGTGATAAACAGCAGGGCGATGCCCAATTCTTTCATGAGTGAGTTCATCAAATTCAGAATTTGCGCCTGGACTGAAACATCAAGAGACGAAACTGGCTCATCACAAATTAAGAGTTTCGGCCGAGGCGCAATTGCGCGGGCGATCGCAACACGCTGTTGTTCGCCGCCCGATAACCCATGAGGTCGACGCGTTGCATATTCGGCAGGAAGACCAACGAGTTGTAAAAGAGCAGCTACTTCGGACTTATCCCGTTCACCCACTCGCAAAGCCTCCGCCAGGGAGGCTCCAATTGTCATTGCTGGGTTCAATGCGGACGTGGGATCCTGAAAAACAATTTGCGCGCGCTGAGCCATTGGCGTGTTAATCAACCACAAAATATCCCCGGACTCAAAATTTTCGAGTCCGATGAGGCATCGGGCCAAGGTGGTCTTACCTGAGCCAGACTCACCCACAATTCCGACTGCCTCACCAAGTCGAATGGAAATATCAACATTGTCTAATGCCAATGGAGTAGATGGTGAGAACCTTTTGCTTAAGCCCTTCACGACCACGAGATCGTTGTCAGTATTTTGCGCTAGTACATCGGTCGCAATTTTAATGAGATGAAGCGAATCAGCCATCGTGATGGGCTTCCAGCAAGCAACTTGTGAAGTTGTTCCGATGAGTTCGGGAGTATCGGTGCGACAACGATCGTCGGCACGATCACAACGAGGTGCAAAAACACACCCGACTGGTACCTCCCATGGACGCGGTACTGAACCAGCAATCGCCGGCAATGCAACGAGGCGATGCTTGAGGGGTGGATCACTGTCGCGTAAGCCTGCGGTGTATGGGTGTTGAGCGTGTGTGAAGACATCGGCCCCTTCACCCGACTCAACGAGTCTTCCGGCGTACATCACGAGAATTCTGTCGGCACGCTCACGAGCGATTCCGAGATCGTGAGTAATTAAAAGTAATGCCATATCTCGTTCGCCTTGAATGCGTTCAAGTAGGTCAAGCATTTCGCGTTGCGTGGTGACATCAAGCGCCGTGGTCGGTTCGTCACCGATCAAGATCTGTGGGTTGCTTGCCAGACTGGCCGCGAGCGCGACCCGTTGTCGCATACCACCAGAAAGTTCAAAGGGGTATTGGCGTGCGACGCGTTCAGGTAAATCAACTTCGTCTAGACGCCGCCGAATCTCATCTTTTGATCGCCGCAGATCGGGCGCCAGCGCAGCAGTGATTTGTTCACCGCAGCGATGTACCGGACTCAAGCTTGTAAAGGGATTTTGCAACAACAAACTGATGTGTTTGCCGCGTAAATCAGTGAGCACCTGTGGTCCTAGTGCGAGGTCAACTTCAATATCGTCAAGTTGAAGAGTGCCCGTCGCTGTGACTCCCCGCGGCAACAAGCCAGTCATCGCCTTAGCTGTCATGGATTTACCCGAACCAGACTCTCCGACTAGGGCAACGGTTTGTCCGGGTTCGATGCGTAGATCCATACGCGTCACAATGAGTCCAGCTTGTCCTGTGACTATCAAGTTGCTCAAACAAAGCCCGCGATTCATCGCTGCACCGATTGTTCTTCAAAGCGCTCTTGCAACCAATCGCCCAAGAGATTGATGGCTGCGGCCGTGATGATGATCAACGTTGCGGGAAGGACAAGCGATCCCCAGTTGCGATCAAGAAGATCCCGACTGTCACTGAGTTGACGTCCCCAATCGGGAACCCCTGGCCCGACACCGAGTCCCAAGAACGAAAGGGCTGACATTGAGACCAACGCAAAAGCGACGTTGAGCAACATCGTTGAAAAAGCAACGGGCAACACATTGGGCAAGATATGACGGAACATGATGCGTAATCGTCCGAGACCTAAAACTTTCGCTGACTCAATATATGGCCGACTAGTTTGAGCAATAACAGAGCCGCGCACCATGCGGATATCTGTTGGCGAGAACAACATGATGAGCACTAACACGGTGACCCAATATCCGCCGTCAATGAGTCCAGTGACCACAAGAGCGACAAGAGTTGTGGGTAGCGCAAGTAACAAGTCGGCGTACTTCGAAAGCAACAAGTCGAGCCATCCGCCCATGTAGCCAGCGAAAGTACCCAGCACGATGCCGATCATCATTGAGCCAAGCGCGATCACAACAGGTCCGACCACGGCAGAACTAGCGCCAGCGATCGCTAACTGTGTGATGTCACGACCGAGTTGATCAGTACCAAAAAGATGGCCCGCAGTTCCCGGTGACGTCACTCCGGTCATGATGGCTTGGCGCGTCGCATTCG
>Ga0102863_1000439_pt1 | contig 11026 bp, 10 predicted proteins | sample Colrivmet1449A02_FD_78451 | JGI IMG/M metagenome (GOLD analysis project Ga0102863, IMG submission 78451) | Estuarine microbial communities from the Columbia River estuary - metaG 1449A-02 | ecosystem: Environmental > Aquatic > Marine > Intertidal zone > Estuary | place: USA: Columbia River...
ATGAAGGTGCACCCATCCTATCCTTTTGTTATTGAGGGCACTCCGTTAATGGTGTTTAATAATGCTATTGACATACGCAATGTATATCCTAACGCCATGCCCAAGACGGGGTCGCAGGTCCCTCTCGCCGAGCGAGAGAAGCCTCAGGCTGCACGCTCTGCTATGGGCGGTCAGTACGTGGCAAAGGTTCCGGCAAAAGTAAAAGAGGGGCCGGAGGTTTCAATTAAGGCCGCACCAAGAAAGCAAAAGATTGGTGACGCATTATCAAAGGCATCGGGCACCACGCAGGTGTCAACCACCACGGGCAGCTATGTAAAGGCGGCTACTATCCTAAAGGACCTTGGCGTTTATGGCGACGTCCTCGACTACGGGGCCGGGCTTGGCAAAGGCACCGACGCCATGAGTGGCGTTATGAACAAGGATGTAGACTCTCTTGAAGTCAATCCAGAACGCTGGAAAGGCAAGCGTCCCGTAACCTATACTAGCGCAGAGCAGATCGACAAGAAGTACGATGGCATTGTGTCTCTTAATGTATTGAATGTTGTACCCAAGGATATCCGAGACTTTATCGTTCTTGACATCTTTAACTCCCTTAAGGATGGAGGCATTGCCGTCATTAGCACAAGAGGGTTCAAAGGCGACATTGATAGCGCAAAGAAATTTGAACTCGGACCAGAGCCAAAAAGCTACATTATAAAGAGAGCCAAGGACGGCAAGACGGTTGATGTTTTTCAAAAGGGATTTGACGGCAATGAGCTTGTCGACTACATAAGCGAGCTACTCAAGGGAAAGGCTGTTGTTAAAAAGGATAATTCTTTTGGAAACAAGGGGGTTATAATTGTTAAGGGAGAGGAGATGCCGAAGCTTACCGCGCAGGGCCGTAAGCAGATCATTGGCGAAAACGCCGTCCTATCAAAACAGGCGAGAGAAAATTTCTTGACGGCAACTATTATGGCAGCGACCGGCAAAAGCGGCAAGCAAATATTTGCAGCAACCGGATGGCAGAAAGGCGTCGACGACAAGTGGCGGTATGAGATTCCAGATGGCAAGATGATCAAGTCAAGCTTTGAATTTGTAGAGGGGAAAACCGTTGAGACGGACGCCGGCTTCATGATTTCCCCGTCAAAGTGGACTACTAAATATAAGCGGCTTGAGGACCTCTACGATTCTCCGGAATTATATGAGGCATACCCAAAGCTGAAAGATTTCACAATTAATTTTGATCCAGCCGCGGCCATGTCGGGGTCTGGGGCTTACTATTCTCCGGGGAAAGACAGTATAACAATTAACTCTAGCCCAAACCCTGAGTCTTTTTTATTACTGAGTTATTTGACGCATGAGATTCAGCATGCCATTCAAGATATAGAGGGCTTTGCATTCGGGGCAAATGAAAAGATCGGAGAAAGGTTGGCCAAATTAAATAAGGCCGACGTTAAGGAGCGAGCCATAAAGCTTGAGATTAAAAAACTTCAAGAATTTACAACGCTTGCAAGTTCGTTGTCTGAGATGTATGATGACCTCCATAGAAAAGTAGTAGATAATCAGGATTGGGGCTCGTTACATATTGCTGACGCATTCGGGTTAAATGAATCTCCAAAAGATTTCTATAAGCCTGAGCGTATCTATGATTTAATCAAGACAATTTATTCTGGCACATTTAAAAAGATCACAGAAGATGATGATCGATCTGCAAAGGTGCTGGCCAATAAGCTGTATCGTTCTTATGCCGACTTGTCTATGACGACACAAGCGGCTTTTGACGAATGGTGGAAAGAAGAACAGCAGGGCATCATAAAGGATGAGTACCCCGGACCTATATACTCAGACATTTCGTTTTTTGCCACTCCCTTAATTAATGAATTAAAAAGAAAGGAAGAATCACTTGAGCCAATTGCATTCTACAAGCGTGCAGCAGGAGAGGTTGAGGCTCGGAACGTGCAGGAAAGACTTAAAAAATTATCTGAAGTTCCAGTATCAGAACGCCCCATGCTTTTTGAAACTGAGGACGTGGCGGCCGAGGACCAGATTATTTTATTCTTACGCAAGGACCTCAAGGGTATTGATTTGTCAGAAAAAAAACCAGTGGGTCGTGCGCAAAGACTTGCCGAAGATTATATCCAGCAGTCGAGAGATGCGAAGATTACCGACAAGGTTATCCGGGACTTCTTAACCCGTAATGGATTTAGCGATGATCAGATCGCTGCTGCATTTGATACTATTGACAATGCCGAAGAACGCCTATGGAAAGAAGTTGATGGCATTATAAAGAAGTCTAACGACCGCAGAGTGTCAAGATCAAAGACCATTGAAAACGTAATGAATTACGTCATGGGGTCTGCCGTCTACGAGCGCGCTACGGACGTCAAGCGAGAGAAGCTAGTGCGCGATGTAAATAAGATGTTCGGCAAGAAGCAGAGGTCAGCTCCGTCTGTCGCTCGATTGTTTGCAACCATCAAGGACGTAGTCAGCATTACGGTAAAGGAAAAGGATATGCTAAAGAAGCAAATCCTTGACCAAGCTAAGGGCGCCAAGGACGCCATTGGGGCATGGCGCTCAGCAAGCGTTGAGTTGGCGAATGTCATTGATGCGCTAAAGATGTCTGGCAAAATAAGCGCAACTCAAGCAGCCGTTGCCATCAAGAAGTTTAGCTCTGTAAATGTTTTCAATGAAAAGTCGGTAGCCAATTATGTTGACTACATGGCGAAGGTGTTTGCTGATGCTGACTATGCTAAGCGAGTGAATGACGCACGCAAGATGTTGCCGGTGGCAAAGAAGAACGTCCAGAAAAAGATTGGCATCTCAAGCCAGCTGGCTCCGGCCCTGATGCGTTTGTTTAGCATTGACCCCAACATGATTCCAAGTGCCATGTTTGATAGCTACTTGACTCTTGTTGAGATTTTTGGACAACGAGCCGCAGTCTTGTCACTGCCCGAACTCACTAGCGCTATTGATCTTTCAACCAAAATACTTGACGCTATTGACGAAGAGTACTCAAAGGTTGAGGAGTTGAATAATAGATTTATTGCATACGAGTACAAGGTGTATGGCGATAATGGGAAGCTTGACTATGCTGCTACCATAAAGCAGATGATTGAGGATCAAACAATCACTCAAGAAGAGGCTGACCTCATGCGCAAGTACAAGTCTCAGATTTTAGAGCGCCCGATTACTGAGGGACTTTCTGAGGAGGAAAAGCAAGAGCAGCGAGACGAGGCCATTGATGCCATCAATGAGCTTGATGTTGATACTGAGCGACTTCCCACTCGCGACGAGCGAAAATTGGCCAAGGAGATTGCACGACTCGCCAAGAGTGATGCCGTCAAGGGCTTGACTATCGAACAGCTTGTCAACCTTTACAAGGTGATCAACAACATCAACAACGGATACCTACCCCATTACGCCGAACTCATCAAGGAGTCAATGGTTGCTGTTGAAAACGGCGCCTTGCTTTCAAGTGCTATTGCCAAGTCTAAGCCGCTGCCGTTTAGTAGTGCTATTGGGCGCGTTAAGTCTTTCATGACCAAGCGCGGAGGCATTGCCGAAATGATTCGACGTAACCCCTTGGCTTACATTGACCAATTGTTTGGAGACTTTAATACTAAGTCCATATTTAATTCGGTCCTTAAGGCTGCTGCCGAAGCGCAGTCAGCATTTGAGTCGGCGTTCGGAGACATTCAGTCTCGCCTTGACCGGTCTGCTGAGGCTATTGCTAAGTCATTTAAGTATGACGGGAACAGGACCCTCATGTCTAAGTACAAGATAATGACCTACCTGCTGGAGCTTGAATATAACAGCAACCCAGACAATAAGCAGGTTCATTCTGCTGCTGATTACTTGGCTGCTACGATTAGAGAGATCAAGAAGGGCAAGACGCCAGCTGAGATGGGGGACATTGACATGCTTCAGAGCATACTCGACTCTTATGCTGACGCCGATGGCAACATCAATCTTGAAAAGCTTGACCAATCATTTAATGAGGCAGAGAAGAAAGCAATCAAGACTATTCAGGACATCAATTCATCACTTACTGAAACTTCAGTTTTCACGGCCGCAATTATCCGAGGCGATAAGATTACTCCCGTGAACAATTACGTTCACCACAATGTCTTATATGACTTCAAGAGCGACAGTAATGAGGGTATGTCTCTTGTCGATGCGTACAACACGTCGATGCGCCCATCAACAAAGGCCAAGTCTTTAATTGAGCGTACCGGAAAGATTACTCCATTAAACTTTGATGCGTTTGCTTCAGCAAAGAGAGGCGCCAAGTTTGTCTTGACGGACTACCACCTAACGTCTCCCATCCGCACTGCGCGCTCTACATTTATTCAAGCGCAAAAGAACCTCGAAGAGGGTGGCATCACAAAGCAACAGCAAGAAATTCTAAATGCTATTGAGTACGCCTTTGATGAAGCAGTAACGAATCTATTGGTAAATAACTACGTAGAGAATACGTTTGTTGAAGACGCCATGAAGTGGATAGCAAAGCAGGGATACCGGGCAATGCTTGCGGGTGTGCCTCGTGCAACTTCCGAATTCACCTCCAACCTTTCGTTTGCGCTGTTCAATGACCCCAAGGCCTTGAGTACTGGCACCTCCTTGTTCGGCATTATAACGTCTCCAGACGCAGTAGAGGTTCTTAACAATGTAGGAAGCAAGCAGTCCGCGCGTCTGTTCTCTGGGGACACCATCAATGGGCGATTTGTTGACACATCATTGCTGGGTCAATCAAGCGCCGTCAAGACACAAGCTCCGAAGGCAAAACTCATCAACCTGCTTGAGCAAGGATGGTCTCGCACTGGCAAGAAGTATAAGAATCTTGTAGAGCTTGGGGCAGACACTTTGATTTCAACCCCCGATAAGATTGTAATGCGCCCCCTTTGGTTTGGTGCATTTGCAAATGAGTTCAAGAGAATCACCGGACTTGATGTCGACTTCGACAAGATCGCAGCTAATGACGAGGCGTACATGAATGAGCACGCTGAGGCCATCGAGGCGTCAAAAGAATTGGCAGACAATCGTTCTATTCAAGCTGGCGCATCTGACAATGCATTCATGGGAATCTTGAAGGGGTCAAGAAAGGCAAACCAGTCCGGGCTGGCGACCGCATACAATCAGTTTAATGGCTTCATGCAGCGATTCCTTATCTATGAATTTGCAGCAGCTCGTACCGGACTGTACGCTGCCGTCGGAAAGGGCTCGCTCACGCGCAAGCAGGGAGTGGCGTTAATGGCCGCGGTAACAAGCCGAATGGTTATGTACACCATGCTGTCCCAGATTCTTGGAAGTTTGCTTAGTAAGCTTATCGTTGGAGACGACGAGGATGAAGAGAAGACCTTCCTTCAAAGCCTTATGCAGTCAATGATGTCGGCGTTCAGCGGCTTGCTTCTTGGACGTGACTTCGGGAACATTATCAAGGCGCCCATTAACTATGCCATTGAGGTTGTAAACGAAGAGTACTTTGACTTCCTTCGCAAGGGAGAATACAATCAGTACGAGGACTCTTTACAGTTCAGCCTTATCTCCAGAGACAAGAGTCGAAAGCAGGAGTTTATTGACATTGTAATAGGCTTGAGTGGTCCATACAGCCCAGCATTTAAGACGGCAAAGTTTGCATACGACAAGCTAACCGACGGCGAGAAGAAGCAGGTTGACGCAATCATTCGCAAGAAGAGGGCCCTCAGCCAGCGACTGCCGCTAGAAATTCTTGGACATGCTGGATTTGTTCCGTTCTACAAGGATGTTCGAAGACTTCTGATGGACGACATGTATAAAGGCATGGGCAAGTCTAAGACAAAAAGATCTTCAATGACCGACAAAGAGATGAAAGAGATGTTCCCTGAAATGTATGAAGAGATGAAGTCTCTTGAAAAAGAAATGGACGTCAATGCCGAAGTGAAAGAGCTTCAGAGTATGGTCAAGGAAATGGAGGCGTCTTTAGAATAATAAAGGGGGGCTTAGCCCCCCTTCTTCTTTTATAATACGGGCTGAATGTTTACATTCCTTACCGCCACGTTCCATTCAATCTTTCCAACAAAGTCTCGAGCTTCTTCCTTTGTGTCGAAGTCCTTCTCTCGTTGCTCCCATTTGGCAGCTCTCATTTTACTTTGGTCAAAGTAGGTGTAGTTGACTCGGTACTTCATGTCGTTGTCTGGATCCAGTTGTACCCCTCTACATATACCTTTTTTAGCTCCTCGACGTCTTCGGGAGTGATGTACCCATTGGATAGGTATCGTCGGTACAATTCATCAATCGGATTCTCCATCTTCTTTTGGTTTTTGGTTGTCTACACTATCTTGGCTATCTCCCGGGTCGTCCCAGTACAGGAACCGCCACCCCTCGTCGTTATTCTTCTTCATCGAAGCCCCCCCAATAAAAGTCCTCGGCCCATATCGGGGTGAACTCTCCGACATAGGTATTGAACGTGTTGTACTCGAGGTAGTCCATAGCATCCTCTATGCTCATGTCTTGTGCAATTATGTTTATGCACTTGCTTCGGGAGTATATTACCCGAAAGCTTACAGGGCAGATGCCTATGATTGCGTCATCAAGGCCATCTGCAAAGAGTGGCGCCCCGTCCTCGTGTCCGGAGTAGTACTCAATGATTAAGTCTTTCATTTGATTACAGTTGAAAATAGCTGAATTAGAGCCATCCAAAATAGAATATTAATTCCAATAACCAATAGTAGATTCAGATATTTTTTCATTTCTTCTTTTTCTTTCCAGTGATGCCGCCAATCATATTTCCGGCAGCTTTGCCGGCGTCCTTGGCTCCGCCTACAACGGCGTTACCGGCATTGTTTATGGGTGTCGCCACCTTCTCCACCACTTTTGTCGTTTCTTTAGCGACAGTGCCTGCTGTGTCAACTACGGCCTCTTGAGCTGGCTTTGTGTCCACGCTAACTGAAAGGTCAACATCCACTCCAACTAAAAGCGCAAGCTCACCATCCACTCCAACGGTTGCAACACCATTGTCCATGGTGGCGCCACCGCCAACCTCAGCGCCTACTTGCACGCCGGCAGATACGCCGGCTCCCGCTTGGGCGCCATTACCATTCTTATCATAGGTGCTATTAGACGCTCCTACGCCTACCGATGCCCCAGCCATTGCGCCTGCGTGACCTTCAGCGCCATCTGCACCTATCTGACCGCTGGCTCCAACATATGCTTTAGCTTCTGCGCCTGCGTGGACTTCTGTTGTGTTAGTTACACCACCATACTCTACTGAGTTAGACGCTCCAACTTCTACTGATGCTCCAACTTCTGTGTGTGCATCTACATATGCGTTTCTTCCATCCCATCCGGCTTCGGCTGTTGCTTCAGCGTGAACCTCAGCTCCAGCGTGTGCCTCTTGCGAGATGGTTACATCGCCAACTTGATTTGAGTTTTCCACTCCTGCGTGTACCTCTGCCCCCGCTTCTACGCCGGCGCTTGCTGATGTGTTCGTAACCTCAGCGCCCGCAGATACTCCTGCCGATGCGCCCGCGCTATCGTTTCCTACACTTACCTTTTCGCTCATCTTTTCTATTTTTATTTTGATTAAACCAATAGTCTACAACCTTTCCAAAGTTGCCAATTAAGGCGCCCAATAATAAAAGCAATAGCTCTTTCCAGTCTGCGCTAAGGGATTGATTGTTGTGCATAGCCACACTAATGCCGTGTATAGTAAGAAGAAAGCTTAATACTATTACAATGCTTAATATAATTCTATGCCTTGACTCAGTCATCGTTTAGAAGATGTGAGTTAGTCTCGCAATCTGTCCGTGGTCTGGGTGGTGGATAAATCCTTCCACCGCCTTGGGGTTGTGCTGATACCCATTGCGGTGGTGCCAAGAGTCGGCAGCGCTTGGGCTGCGAAGGCTCTCAACCGTCACTCCAATAAAATCCTTGGCGTTCTTGTGGTGAACGTGGTGCGTATAAACGTACCGGTGCTTTGTCTCGGACCAGCTTGCTGATGCCTCCTGAGCCATGAGCAGGGGAAGATCCTGAGTCTTCGCGCCATCGCCGTGAGTTGTGCCGATGAGATTGCTGTGATACTTAAAGTACTTGCGGTGCGCAATAGAGCAGTCGAACGTAATGTTCTCGCTCTTGCGAAACCAACTCTGAATTACGTCAGCTAAGAAGAAGCCATTCGTGTAGTCGTGGTTGGATGGGTTGTACATGAAGTGAACGTCCGCGATTCCAATTAACATCTCAAGCAAGTCAACGTATAAGTTCTTGGCAATCAGAAAGTTATCATACCACATTCCGTCCGTATCCTGAGGGGTTCCATTAGTAGTGGTACGTCGTGGCGTATCTATGTGCAGGATGTCGTTGCCGCCGATGAATAGAATCTTCTCGATGTTGAATCCCGACGCGCTATCAAGGATCCCCTTGACGCCGGCAAGCACGCGCTGAACTGCTATCTGTGAGTTGTAGTCTTCCCCCGTTTCAAATGCTGTGGCCAGCTTGCCTATGTGAATGTCTGCCGGGTCGATGACGAGGCAGTGCCCGTCCTTTGACTTCTCTCTTTTGATCTTTGGATACTTTGGAGAGTGCGCATCCATGTCTTTTTTAATCTCTTCCCGCATGTCGGCGACATTGACACCGGGCTTGTTTACGTGAAGGGAAAAGTGTTTACCCTTGTGCCAGTAGTGATTGACGTCCGCCAGTGGGATGCCCTTCTCTTCGCACTCCTTCTCTAACGCCCTGTGTCCCGTGATGAGTTTGTATTCATCGTCAGTAAGGCGCATTCTAAATTTAGTTCCCATCGCTCACACTTGCTTGGAGCTCTGTAAGAATCTCCATTAGTCTTTGAACACTCACTTCGATAGACTTGATGTCATAGTCAATGAGTCCTTCATAAATATCGTCTGTCAGACTATTGATTTCTGACATCGTATAGTTGATGCTGACAACCCGCGGGTTGTTTAAATCCTTTTTTAGGGACATGGTGTATTGTTTAGTCCATAGAAGATACTAAACGATCACCAATTTGAGGGTCAATTTTTTTAATTGCCATATAAATTTTGCGCGACTTCTTCTTCACCGCATCCTTCTCTGCTTTGGTGGATGTATTCCCAAGTTGCTGATAGAGGATGGAGTCTATGTGAAGCAAGTGATTAATTTTACACTTGTTGCACCAATTCTTAGTTAGAATTTCTTCTACATCTTCAAAGCGATAGTCCATTTAGAAACTGATTAATCTTCATGTTAGCCATGTGCTCTTTGCCTCTTGGTATCTGGTGTTCAATTCTGTCAAACAAAATTTCAAATCGATATTCCTTTACGACTCTTCTATTAAGTTCTTTTTCAAGTGATTGAATAGTTAAAGATAAGTTTTGAACATCACTTCTCAAAGAAATATTTTTATCAAGGATTTCCTCGTATGATAAGTACTCCTCAATTTCTTTGTTAGTGTCAATGATCTGCAACATAATGGAGTCATACTTTTGCTTAAGCTCCACATCATATACCATCCAATTGTCTATGTTTCTTAGGCCATTGATAACGCTTGCGTGAGTCCTATTAACCCGACGCCCTATAGAACTAAGAGACTTGCCGTAGAGTTCCTTCATTATCTTGTAAAAAACAGCACGCGCCTCAACGTATGGGCGCTGACGGACGTTATGCTTTATGTACACGCCAAAAGTTGAGTCAACTAATGCCTGTGTTGATGTCCATTCGTTCATTTAAGTAGGAGTTTGAATTGATTAAATCTAAATACTCGTCATCATCTATCTCAGAGAGTCCGAAAAATGTTACACAAGACTCATCGTCTTTGTATAGTTCTATTGCGAAAAAAAATGCACTGCCTTCAATGTCATCAATGACACCACCCATAATCTGAGCCTGCCCTGAAACATTAGGAACCTGCCAAAGTGTTCTGTCAAGGAACTTCCCAATGCGGATAGCCTTCCTGACCCCAAAGCTTCTAACGTCTTGGATGAACTCGTCATCCAACTCATAGTAGTCCTCATCCTCTGTATACCTCTGTGTTGAGCCCATGTTCCTGAAGTTCTTTTAGTCTATACTCTTGAAGGGCAGACAGTTTTCCGCTTGGTGTCTTTATTTCGGAGAATAATACTCCACACCCCGGGGGTATGGCAACAAGGTCGGGTATTCCGTTCTTATTAGTCTTCACCAACTTTATAACATAGTACCCCTCGGCCTCGAGTTGCTTGATCCTTTTGCTTTGTATGGCCTGCTCTGTCATTAAAACAAATTTAATAAATCACGCTTGAAGTGATTAAGGGTGTAGTCTTTCTTTTTGGTGACGGCCTTGTAGATGTCGCGCTCTATGCCGCCCTTGGCGAATATCCAGTACACATCGTTCTTGAGCCGGTCCTTTGTCGTCATCCTATCCTTTGACTGCCAGTAACTTGTAGCAGAGAAGTCAATGTTATAATAGACAAGGGCTTCTGCTTTTTGTAAACTTATACCTTCACGTCCGCTGACAATTTGTAATGCTATGACCTGACCTCCGGCATTGAATTCATCAAGACTTTCCGTAAGGGCGTCACCGAACACGCTCTTCAGGGCGTGAAGTTCTTGCTTGAACTTATAGAAGATGCCTATCCTTTTTCCCTTGAATGTCTCCTTGATGAACTGCGCCTTGGTGTAATCAATAACCTTGGAGTTTCCACTCTCAAACTTAATGGTGCCAGAGCATAGTTGGTGCATCTTGATCATCAGCTTCACCGCCGTGTCTGCGAGGATGACCTCTTCCTTGCCTTCAACGACTAAGTCCTTGCGAAGTTTGCGCATTATCTCGTAGGTGACGGGCAGAAGTTCAACCTCAAGGACTTTTTCGGTGGTTTCCACCACAAAGCCGGCCTCCTCCTGCGTGTAGGATATAGTATAAGGGGCCATGTCAGCAAGAATTTTAGACTGACCGGCGGTGTAGTCCTTAATGCTGTGACCACCAATGCGCTTGAGTTTAACATCTACATTATCATTGGCAAAGCCATAGAAGTTCTTGTACTTGTGAAATGGACCACTGGGCAGGGCATACACCTGATGGTACATCTGGCTATATGACTCTGGG
>Ga0102863_1000441_pt1 | contig 11013 bp, 10 predicted proteins | sample Colrivmet1449A02_FD_78451 | JGI IMG/M metagenome (GOLD analysis project Ga0102863, IMG submission 78451) | Estuarine microbial communities from the Columbia River estuary - metaG 1449A-02 | ecosystem: Environmental > Aquatic > Marine > Intertidal zone > Estuary | place: USA: Columbia River...
AACCCAAAATACTCCCCAAATTTTCTTTTTTGTCATTGAACCATGATCGTCATGGTGTTCAATATGTTGTTGATCTGCTGACATATGAATATGTGTAAAAGATTAAAATTAAACCAAATAAAAGAAAGTAAACACAAACACCCACACTAAGTCTACAAAGTGCCAGTAAAGTCCAACCTTTTCAATCATATCGTAATGCCCTCGGCGTTCGTAAGTTCCACCTAATACATTAATCCATATAATAATATTTAAAACCACTCCAGAGAACACGTGGAATCCGTGAAAACCAGTTATGGTGAAAAATAAATTCGTGAAATTGGTAGACGCTACCGTACCGTCTTCGTTTAAGAAAGGATTTGCTCCCCACCATGCACCTTCGTGGTGTAAATGTGTCCATTCCCAAGCTTGACATCCTAAAAATGCAAAGCCACCAATAATTGTCCAGATCATCCATTTAGAAACTTCTGATTTTGCTTTACGATGACCCGCTTCAACAGCTAATACCATGGTTACAGAACTCATGATTAAGATAAAGGTCATGATACCAACGAAGACCAAAGGTGCGCCGCCATCTATGCCTGGAGCAGACTGGAAAACTTCGTCTGGATTTGGCCACGAAACACTACTGAAACGCAAAGCGCCATAAGCAATTAGTAAACCTGAAAAAGTAAAGGCATCTGAGAGGAGGAAAAACCACATCATCATTTTACCATACTCCACATTAAAGGGAGACCTTCCACCGTTCCATGGTGTTGATTTAATCTCGTCGATTTCTGAAGTGTTTGTTGTCATTGGTATTAAAAACTATCTATTTATTAATAAAAACACAAACAAATATATCCACAAAATGTCAATAAAGTGCCAAAAAATGGTGCTTATTTCCATACGGAATATATTTTTTGTTTGATTGATTTTGCTGAAAATGCCAGTTAATGCAAATAATAAAAGCAAGATGCCGGCTATAATATGAAATGCGTGAAATCCAGAGATGACATATAAAAAAGATTCTGCAGGGTTACCAGCAAAATAAATACCATTTGCTACCAATTGTTTCCAAGCAAAATATTGACCAAGTAAAAACCCAAGCCCTAAAATGATGGTAATAACTAAATAGTTTTTTTGTTTAGTTAACTCCCCTTTTCTTGCACTCCTTAATGACAAATGCAAAGTAATGCTGCTTAATAAAATAAGTACCGTAGTATAATAAAATGCTTCTGGTAAATCAAAAATCTTCCAGTTGCCTTCTGCTTTTCTTACAATGTATGCACTAGTTAAGCCAGCAAAACACATTAAAGAACTGAGCACAAATAACCAGGTGACAAACTTTTTTGGTTGGCTGTTAAACGCTGCGTTAGGAGTTGTATTTTCTGCTATCATTGCTTATAATTTATCGATCAATAAAATAATTTGCACTACAGGTAAATAAATAAATGAACCAAACATTAATTCACGTGCAGCTTTTACCGAACACTCTTTGTATAATTTCACCGATTGCATAAAAAATGCAATTCCGGCTAAAATAGAAATAATGCCTAAAGTAGTACCCGCCATTCCAAATTTTATAGGCAATAAACTAACCGGAATTAATACAAGTGTGAATAACATAATTTGCAATGCACTGCTTTTTCCTCTGCCTTCTTTTGATGGTAATAAAAATATATTTGCTCTTCTATAATCTTCGTCTAACACCCAAGCAATTGCCCAAAAATGTGGAAATTGCCATATAAATTGTATGGCGAACATAATGCCTGGTTCAAAACCAAATTGATTGGTATAAGCTACATAGCCCAATAGCGGCGGCATTGCACCTGCAATGGCGCCTACAAAAACGGCAAAAGATGATTTAAGTTTTAAAGGTGTATAAATAAACGCATAAGAAATAATAGAAAATAAGCCTAATATTCCGGTGATTAAATTAAAGTAATAAGTTAAAATAAATATGCCTGCAACGCCAATACTTATTGCAAATGTGAGCGCTTCGGCTGTACTTAATTTATAAGTTGGCATCGGTCTATTTTGCGTACGATGCATTAATTTATCAGTATCTTTTTCGATAATTTGATTCAGGCTATTCGCAGAACCCGTTGTTAATATTCCACCCAATATCATCAATAATAATTCCGTCCATTTCAATTGCCCTTTTGCAGCATAGGCAAAAGTAATAGCAGCAGAAAACACAACGAGCAAAGTAAGTCTCAATTTAATTAATTGAACATAACTGCCAATTCTAGCTTTCATTTGTAAGGGTTCGATATTGATTTCTTTTGTGATCATTTAAATTATTATAGCCATAGAAATACTTTTTCTATAGTTTGCTAATAGTGCTAATTGTAACACCCACGCACCAATTAATAAACTTGCAAATAATAAATGCAAGGTTTGCATAGCAGGGGGCAAATTAAAATAAGCTAGCACAATGCCTGTAATTATTTGTATAGCCATAATAATTATAACAACCATTACATAGCTTATTAATCTTTTAATTTCTTTAAAATGTTCGAGGATATAACCCGAACAAATTATGGTAGCTAAAGTGAGCAATAAGGAAAAGCCTTTATGAATATTAAAAACCTCTCCACTTAATGCAACCCAAGAGCCTCTGTTGGTTTGATTCCAAAATGCAGCTTGTTGGTCTACACTTTCTCTCAACTCTGTACCAAATATTATTTGAACTGTACACAAGGCTAAACATAACCAAGTAAACATTTCCGCATTTCTTAATTTCTTTGCAGATAACTTTAAATCTGGCAAATTTTTATATTTCACGTTTTGGTAAGCCAGTATGACGAGTCCAATGATGACTAGTGCCAACAACATATGAACAGTGATTACCCAACTGGTTAAATTTGTCGACACTACCCAAGAACCAATCCATGCTTGCAAGACAACTAATATTAAAGAAACCACACACATGGCAAATACGCTGCGGTTGTGTTTCCTTATGGCAAATGCAGCTAGGGTCATTGCGAGCATAAACACACCAGTAAGTGCACCTATCAAACGATTCACATATTCTGTATAAGTGTTCCAAACATTAAATTGTTCGGACTTTAAAACAGATTGGTCTTTTAAAATTCTATCTGCTTGTGCAGCAAATCCAATTTTATTTAACAGGTTAGCAAAACGATTGTTTTTTTCAATCCTTTTATTGACGTATGCTTGCTCGTAGTTTGCAGGAAGTTGCGAAACGCTTGTTGGTGGCACCAATTGGTCAAAGCATTTTGGCCAATCTGGGCAACCCATTCCTGAGCCGGTACTTCTTACTACTCCACCAGCAAGAATCAAAAGAAACAAAGAACAAATTGTATAAAAGGTAATCTTTAAAAACCTTTTTTCTTTTGATGAATACTCCGAAATTTTTGCGGCATTATCCATACTTTTTTTAATTATTAATGACTCTCTTTTGAACCGTGATGTGTTCCGTAATCACCTGGCAAGTTCGAAGACATTGTTTGTGATAAGGGTACATTTTGCGGAATAAAATCTTCGTCATGTCCTGGCTTGCTGTAATCATATGGCCAACGGTAAACCCAAGGAATTTCTCCTGGCCAATTGCCATGCATATGTTCTACCGGCGCTGTCCACTCCAATGTATTTGAATTCCAAGGATTTTGTGGCGCTTTCTTCCCTTTAAAAATACTTCTGAAGAAGTTATATAAGAAAATAAATTGTGCGAGTGATCCTAAGATGGCAGCAATACTGATAAATCTATTTACGGCTAACCATTCTTTCATGAAATCAAAACTAGTGAAAGAATAATATCTTCTAGGTACACCATCTAATCCCATAAAGTGCATTGGAAAAAACACACAATAAACTGCGATAAAAGTTAACCAAAAATGGAAATAGCCTAAACGGTCATCCATCATTTTTCCAAACAAGCGAGGATACCAATGGTAAACGCCCGCAAACATACCAAACATGGCAGCACTACCCATTACAATATGGAAATGGGCAACTACAAAGTAAGTGTCGTGTAAGTTAATATCTAAAGATGCGTTTCCTAAAAATATACCTGTTAATCCGCCTGTGATAAATAAAGAAACTAATCCAATTGCAAACAACATAGCAGGTGTAAATTGAATATTACCTCTCCAAAGTGTTGCTAAATAATTGAAAGTTTTTACTGCCGATGGCACCGCAATGATTAAGGTGGTAAACATGAAAACCGAACCTAAGAATGGATTCATTCCGGTGATAAACATGTGGTGACCCCAAACAATGAAAGATAAAAAGGCAATACCTATTAATGAAATAATCATGGCGCGGTATCCAAAGATTGGTTTTCTTGCATTTGTTGCAATAATCTCTGAACTGATACCCAATGCTGGCATAATAATAATGTATACCTCTGGGTGACCTAAGAACCAAAATAAATGTTGGAATAGTACCGGACTTCCACCATGATTAGGCAATGCCTCGCCACCAATGAAAATATCTGACAAGTAAAAACTTGTTCCAAATCCCCTATCAAAAATCAATAAAATAACTCCTGCAAATAAAACGGGGAAAGACAAAACGCCTAATATAGCCGTTAATAAAAACGCCCAAATTGTTAAAGGCATTTTAGTCATAGACATACCTTTGGTACGCATATTTAAAACCGTACTGATATAATTAATACCTCCCATTAAAGCAGATGCCACAAATATAGCCATGGAAATTAACCAAAGTGTCATTCCTAAGCCTGAGCCTGGCATTGCTTTTGGTATCGCCGATAATGGAGGATAAATTGTCCACCCACCAGAAGCAGGACCACTTTCAATTAATAATGACCAAGTCATGATTACACTTGACAAGAAGAAAAACCAATAAGAAAGCATATTGATAAATGGCGATGCCATATCTCTTGCACCTATTTGCAATGGAATTAATAAATTACTAAATGTTCCACTTAAACCTGCCGTTAATACAAAGAATACCATAATGGTTCCATGAATGGTTACCATTGACATGTAGAATGCTGGATCAATTCTTCCGCCTTGTGCCCATTTACCTAATAATTTTTCTAAGAATGGAAAAGATTCATCTGGCCATCCTAATTGAATTCTAAATAATATAGAAAGCACCATTCCAATCACTGCCATAATAATACCGGTAATCAAGTATTGTTTTGCAATCATTTTATGGTCCATACTGAACACATATTTTGAAATAAATGTTTCTTTGTGATGCTCCTCGTGGTGTGTTGTGTGATCTGACATAAAAAATCTATCTAATTTTTTTATTCGTGAGTATTTAACGCTAATTTTTCTTCTTTTGCTTTGGCAACACTTGCTGCAGCTTCTTGAATTTGTTTAGCCATTTCTTCTGTATAAAAAGGCTTCTTTGTAGCCAACCAAGTTGCATATTCGGTATCATTCACTACCACTATTTTTACTTGCATATTATAATGCGCACTGCCACAAACTTTAGCACATAATAATAAGTAATCAAATTTAGGGTCGTTTGTTTTTAAACGCATTTGCTCGGTTGTGATAGTTGGCTTAAACCAAAATGTAGTAGGCATGCCCGGCACGCAGTTCATTTGCGCTCTAAAGTGTGGCATATACGCAGAGTGAATGACATCTCTTGCATTGAAATTAAATTTAACCGGTCTGTTAACTGGTAAATAAATTTCGTTTACTAATAAATCGTCTTTTGCATTTTTATCATTAAAATCTACACCCGTTTCGTTAACATCATTTACTAATTTAAATGCTTTTGAACCTAATGCATTATCGTTGCCTGGGTAACGTACAATCCATGCGAATTGTTTTCCAGTTACATCAAGTGTCAATGCTTCTTTTGGCGCTGGTGCAGTAATATTTGTCCATGCTTTCCATCCCGATAAAACCATTACTGCTAAAACAATAGCTGGTATAATGGTCCAGTATAATTCTAACTTATCGTTGTGCGAATAAAAGAATGCTTTTCTAGTTTCTTTCCCTTTGTATTTGAAAGAGAAATAAAACAACAAAATATGGGTGATGATAAATACAATTCCTGTGATGATTGCGGTAATGTTAAATAAGTTGTCTGTGATTGCACCGTGCTCCGAAGCCGACTCTGGCAATCCCATTCTACCAAGTGTATTAAATTGGTCATACACATAGGCTAAGAATAAAAGTAAGAAAACAATAAAGAAGATACCATTTACATTGTTGTAGGTGTTTTTGATTTTCTTACCATTTAATTCTTGTGTTAATTCTAACACTTTTAAGGTTTTATTGACAACCGCAAAAGCAAAAACAGCAGCGATTAATAATAAAACATAAAACCAAAAAGTGATTCCAAGTTCTTGACTTGCAACATCGGTTGCTGCAGGCATGGTAGCTTGTGCAAAAGATACTGTTGAAGAAATCGTCAATAAAACTAACCCTAAGATTGCTTTTGTTGATGATTTTAATTGCTGTGCTATAGACATATTCATATGATTGATATTCAATTTGAATCGTTAATAAATTAAATTTCGTGATGTAAACTTTCGTTTAAGAAAGGGTGATTTTTTGGAACTAATGGTACTCTGCTCAATGAACTTAACATCAAATAAACAAATGTGCCGATAAAACCAACGGTTGTGCCAATTTCAATAATACCGAAACCACTTTTCTCTCCCATTGTACCTGGCATAATCATCATATAATAATCTAACCAGTGACCACATAAAATGATAATGGTTACAATCTTCATCATTTTGAAATTTCTTTTTGAATCGCGAGACATTAAAATTAAAACGGGCGCAACAAAATTGATAACAATGTTTAAACAGAACCATATAAAGTAATGATCGGTCCATCTCTCTACGAAGTAAATAGACTCTTCTGGAAGATTCGCATAATAAATCAACAAGAATTGAGAGAACCAAACATAGGTCCAGAAAATTGAAAATGCGAAAATAAATTTTCCTAAATCGTGCATTTGACTTTCATTCACCCATCCAAAATATCCTTTTTCTTTCAATAGAATAATGGTTAATGCCATGGTAGATAAACCACATACCCATAGCGCTGCAAAGTTATACCATGCAAACATAGTCGAGAACCATTTTGCTTCTAAAGACATGATAATATCAAATGCAAAAATGGCAGAAGTAAAACCAAATACCACTAAAAATATGGCAGAAACTTTGATGCTCTTGTTGTAGTTTACTAAACCGCCTACTAAGTCTTCGTTTAAAGTATACTTTCTTAGTACGCGCATAAATAATGACCACACTATTAAAAAGCCAACAACACGAATCATAAAGAATGGCGTATTTAAATAACCAGATTTACCACTAATTAATTGGGAAAATTCTGGACTATTATGATCTGTTAAAGCTGGGTTTGCCCAGTTTTGGTACAAATGCCCAGTTGCTAAACCAGATGCAACTACTGCAACTAAAATTAATCCTGCCCAAGGCAACACCGTACTAAAAGCAGAAGGCACTCTAATTAAAGAGGTAGACCAACCTGCATTAGCAACAAATTGCACAGCAATAAAAAACAAACCAGCCACACAAATGCCAGTCATATAATAGCTATTCAACAAAAGATTTGCGAATGTACGGTCTGCTTCACCAGACATGAAACCAAATGCAACTGTTGCAATGCCTAATAAAATCATGATGATCGCCCAGCGTTTAGCGCTAGAAGAAAATTCATATTTCTGAGTTAAATCGAAACTTGCCATCAGTATATATTATTGTAATTTTTGTAACTCGTGAACGTATAAAACAATTTTCCATCTTTCTGCTGGACTTATTTGTGAAGCATGCGGACCCATTAAGTTCACGCCGTAAGTGATGGTATGGAATATTTTGCCATCCGTTAAATCTTTCATAGCTCCGCCTCTAGAAGAAATTCCAGTTGCATATGCTGGTGGCGCTGGAAATTTACCCGAAAGCACAATTGCACCGTCTGCTTTTCCTTGCATGCCATGGCATTGTGTACAGAAATTTGTATACAAATTTTTACCTTCTGTTAAAGCAGCAGTATCATTTGCAAATGGATTCACCAACTCCTTAGAAGCGGCTTCGTATCCAGCTAAATTATTTTCGTAATGAAACTTGCTCCAACCCATTGGAATGGTACCATCTACAGGGTTTTGTGCTGCTTTGCCATCTTTAAAACTTGCCGTAGGTTGGTCTGGATTAGGTGCCAATGCACGATACATATTCGGGGCATATTCATAACCAGGGTTTCTCTTACTGTGATAGCAAGAACTTAAAGAACCAATGGTCACAAAAGTACCAACAGCGACTATAAAAATCTTGAAACTATTCTTCATCATAGCTAATGTATTTTCTTTCATTGTGTTTGATTTCAATTGCACCAGCTTCTTTTAAAACGGCATCAACTGAATTAATATCATTTAAACTTGCGTCAATTGCAATTACAAATCTGTCGTTTGTTGCTCTTAGATCCATTACTCTTGGTGCTCTACCTGGGAATAAGTGATTTACATAGAAGAAGGTGAATACCATTCCATAAGCTGCAAATAAAACAGTTAATTCAAACATGACAAGAATAAAAACTGGGAATGCAAATGCTGGTTTACCACCAATTTTCATAGGCCAATCTATTACCAACATATAATATACCATTGTAAAAGCGGTAATGGTTCCTAAAAGACCGAAACAAAAAGCGGCAATTGGCAGCCTTGATCTTTTAATGCCTAATTTATTTTCAATTCCGTGAATTGGGAATGGCGTGAAAACATCTTCAATAGCTATATTACTTTTTTGTAATTGATCTATTCCCGACATCATCACATCTGGATCGTCAAAATGTCCTAAAATATATTTTACTTTACTCATCTCTTTTACCTCGTTAATTTAGTTTTTAGCATTTTCTACTTCAATACTTCCATTGTAACCTTCTGGAAGTGCTGCGTGTCCATGTTCAATTAATTTAAGTTTAGATTGTTCCGAAGAACCTTTCAATAATAATTTTACCTCCGCCATTGCAATTGCAGGTAATACCCTCAAGAACAATAAAAATAAAGTGAAGAATAATCCTAATGAACCAATAAAGATGGAAACGTCAACCCAAGTTGGATAGAACATGGCCCAACTTGATGGTAAATAATCTCTGTGTAGTGAGGTAACAATAATTACGAAACGCTCGAACCACATACCAATATTTACGAAAATAGAAAGTATCCACGTTGCGGTTATGCTTGTTCTAATTTTTTTGAACCAGAATAGCTGTGGTGAAATTACGTTACAAGTAATCATTGACCAATACGCCCACCAGTATGGTCCCGTAGCACGGTTAATGAACGCATATTGCTCGTATTCTACACCAGAATACCATGCAATAAAAAACTCTGTTCCATAAGCAACACCAACAATTGAACCGGTTAGAATAATAATTTTATTCATTGATTCGATGTGCGCCATGGTGATGTAATTTTCAAAACCTAACACTTTTCTGGCAATTATCAATAATGTTAACACCATTGCGAAGCCTGAGAAAATTGCACCTGCCACAAAATATGGAGGGAAAATAGTTGTATGCCATCCGGGTATTACGGAAGTAGCAAAGTCGAATGATACAATGGTGTGTACCGATAATACAAGTGGTGTAGAAACACCCGCTAAAATTAACGAGACAGTTTCAAAACGTTGCCAAGTTTTTACCGAACCATTCCAACCAAATGATAGGATGGAATAAATTCTTCTTCTTAATCCTTGAGCACGGTCTCTGATAGTGGCAATATCTGGCAACAAACCAGTGTACCAGAAAATTAAGGAAACAGAGAAATAAGTAGAGATAGCAAAAACGTCCCAAACTAATGGAGAGTTAAAGTTAACCCATAAAGAACCGTATTGATTTGGCAATGGTAATGCCCAATGAAAAAGCCATGCACGGCCCATGTGCGCTATAATAAATGAAGCCGCACAAATAACGGCAAAAATGGTCATTGCCTCGGCCGAACGGTTAATGGAGTTTCTCCAGTTCTGACGAAATAATAAAAGAATAGCAGAGATTAAAGTTCCGGCGTGACCGATACCTACCCACCAAACAAAGTTGGTGATATCCCATGCCCAGCCAACTGTTTTATTTAAACCCCAAGCACCTATACCATTCCAAAAGGTATAGCTTACTGCGACTAACCATAAAAGCAATCCGGCAACTGCAATACTGAATCCGATCCACCAAGCTTTGCTTGGCATTCTTTCTACTGGGGCGCAAATATCTTCAGTAATTTGACTGTAGCTAATGGCTTTACCAGTGATTAACGGTTCTCTTATTATTGATTCGCTGTGAGATGACATACGATATAAATTTTATCCTTTTAAATTATGATTCTATTGTATTTCTAACTTTGGTCATGTAACCAATTCCAGGTTGAACATTGATTTCTTCTAATACGAAATAAGTTCTATCGCCTTTAATTAATTTTGCAACTTCAGAATTTGGATCGTTTACGTCACCAAAAACAATTGCATTTGCTGGGCAACCTTGCTGACAAGCGGTTACTACATCGCCATCTTTTAATGGACGGTGTTCGATTTTCGCTTTTAATTTTCCAGCTTGAATTCTTTGTGCACAGAAAGAACATTTTTCCATTACTCCTCTAAAACGAGAAGTAACATCTGGATTTAAAGCCAAGTAAGCTGCTTCGTTATGTAAGTAATTTGCAAAACGATCATCGTTCCAATAATTAAACCAGTTGAAACGACGCACTTTGTATGGACAGTTGTTTGCGCAATAACGAGTACCAATGCAACGGTTGTAAGCCATTTGATTCAAGCCTTCTGAAGAGTGCATGGTAGCTAATACAGGACAAACTGTTTCGCAAGGTGCATGGTCGCAATGTTGACATAACATTGGTTGATGAATTACTTTTACATTCTCGTAATTTTCAACTTGATTATATTCTTTTTCTCTTGTAATTTCTTTACCTGCATTATCTTCGAAAGTATAATAACGATCGATGCGAATCCAATGCATTTCTCTACGACGACGCACTTCATCACGACCAACAACAGGAACATTGTTTTCGGAGCTACATGCTACAACGCAAGCACCACAACCAGTACAA
>Ga0102863_1000450_pt1 | contig 10902 bp, 10 predicted proteins | sample Colrivmet1449A02_FD_78451 | JGI IMG/M metagenome (GOLD analysis project Ga0102863, IMG submission 78451) | Estuarine microbial communities from the Columbia River estuary - metaG 1449A-02 | ecosystem: Environmental > Aquatic > Marine > Intertidal zone > Estuary | place: USA: Columbia River...
CAATGCTTTATGCGAAAGGGATTGACAGTTTAATTATTTCAAAACCGGAAGATAAAAATATTGCACAAAATGCGCAAATGAATGAAGGGCAAATGAGCACTTTGCTTGGAATGAAAGGAAATCCTTCACTTGCAGAAGAACTCATGGTTTCGAGAGATATTTTCTTAGCAGAATACCAAGATGCAAAAGTTCATTTTACTTGTATTAGTTCCGCAAAGTCTGTTGAATTAATAAAGGCGGCAAAGAAAAAGGGATTAAAAGTGACTGCAGATGTGAGTGTCAACCATCTTTATTTCGACGACACGATGCTCGAAACTTTCGATACCAATTTTAAATTATCGCCACCGCTAAGAACTAAAGAAGATATTAAAGCGCTTAAGCAAGGTTTAAAAGAAGGCACCATCGATGCCATTTGTTCGCAACATACACCAGAAGATATCGAACATAAGCAAGTAGAATTTGAATACGCCAAAGAAGGAATGATAGGCTTGCAAACAGCATTTTCATTGGCTTTGATGACACTCGAAAAACAAATGGACCTGAGCGATATTATTGCAAAATTTACCATTGCGCCAAGAGCCATTCTAGGATTACCAGTGCAAAGTATTGCAGTGAATCAAATGGCCTCTCTTACTTTGTTTGATCCTAACGCAACTTGGAAATTTCAATCAAGCGATAATGTATCAAGGTCTAAAAATTCTGCTTTGTTTAATCAAGCATTAAAAGGAAAAGTCATTTCAATTATTAATAATCATCAGCTAAAATAAAATGGATAATTCAATCAAAGACGCTTTAGCTGCTACCATAGCGGGCTTTCAAAAAGGCTCCGCTTTACAAGGCGACACTATTGTAGTAAAAGAAGTTTTCGAACAATTGGTTCATGTTTTTGAATCAACCGAAGAATTTATGGATAAGGTTGCCTTGCTCGATCAATGCATCGATGACAATCCAAAGTTTGATGCCATCAGAGAGTATTTGTTCGACTTATTAATGATTAATTTCTTTGCAGCCGATGCATTGCAATTAGAAGAAGATTATTTAGAGTCGGAAGAATGGGAAGCCATCGAAGACCAAACAATAGACAGAGGTACAGAGATGTTAAATTTGTTATTGTATATCAAAGAATGTAAAGAAGAAGGTCTAGATCCAGATTTAGACGATTATTTAAAAGAGTTTTTATTAGTCGAAGATGATGAGTTTCAAGATGAGCATGCCATTTACGAAGACATCATTGCGAATCAAATGTTAATCGAGGCACATGTTGCAGTAATTGCTATGTTGCAAGAAACTTTAAATGCAAATTCTGAAATAAAAGAATGGTTTTATCCAATTGTTTCTTTCTTTTCAAATCCATCTTTCAAAGAACAAGATTTTGAAGAATATACCACTGCTGCACCGCATAAAGCAATGGATGCCGCTGTTTTAGCTTCTTTGCTGGCTTACTATCACGGAACCGATCGTTTTAATGAATCTTTTTTTAATTTATAATTATGGAAAATCAAGCAGTTAAAGAATTTAGATCTGTTGCCATAAAATGGGGAATAATTTCTGGTTTAGTATCTATTTTGTATACCATTTTATTGTACGTGATAGATGCAAAATTATTAGCAAGCGGAACATGGACAAGCCTTAGCATGGTTTTTATCATCACTTTTATCGTGTTGTCTGTTAAAGAATTTAAATTAACACAAGAAGGTTATATCAATTTGTCGGAAGCTTTATTTACCGGCTTCTTCACCTTTGTGATAGGCTCCTTGATTTCGGCTTTATTTGGTTATGTGTTAATGAATTTCATTGATACCAATTTGCCCATCATTATTAAAGATACCGTAATTGAAAATGCAATTGCGATGATGCAAAAGTTTGGCGCATCTGAAGACGATATTACCAAGGCTTTAGCAAGTTTAAACGAACAAGATTACGGTGTTACTTTAAAAAGAGTAGGTTTAAATTTCTTGGGTACCTCAGCTTTTGGCTTTGTATTATCATTCATTATTGCGGCAATAATGAAAAAGAAAAGACCTGTTTTTGAATAAATAAAATTTGAATGGATATATCAATTGTTATTCCTTTATTGAATGAAGATGAATCGCTTCCAGAATTGCATGATTGGATTGCAAGGGTAATGGAAGCGAATAAATTTAGCTATGAGCTGTTATTTATTGATGATGGCAGTACCGATCAATCCTGGAAGGTGATTGAAAGCTTGCAAGCTAAAAACCCAAATGTAAAGGGTATCAAGTTTCGTAGAAACTATGGAAAATCTGCTGCATTAAATGTTGGTTTTGAAGCTACACAAGGTAATGTAGTTTTTACCATGGATGCCGATTTGCAAGATAGCCCCGACGAATTACCCATCATGTATCATCGTTTAATTAACGAGCAATTAGATTTAATTTCTGGTTGGAAAAAGAAACGTTACGATCCAATATCTAAAACAATTCCTACCAAATTATTTAATTGGGCTACCCGAAAAATGTCTGGTATCAATAATTTACACGATTTTAATTGTGGCTTAAAAGCCTATCGCAAAGAGGTGGTAAAAAATATTGAGGTATATGGCGAAATGCATCGCTATATTCCTGTAATTGCTAAGTGGGCTGGTTTTACTAAGATTGTAGAGCAGCCAGTAGAACACCGTGCCAGAAAATACGGAGTGACTAAATTTGGATTAAGCAGATTTGTGAATGGTTTTTTAGATTTACTTTCGATCTTTTTTGTCGGAAAATTTCAGACAAAACCTATGCATTTTTTCGGCACCATTGGTGTTTTATCTTTTCTTTCAGGAATGTTAATTGCGATATATCTCATCGCCGATAAATTATATACCATTTACGAAGGCCAACATATTTCTAGAGATGTAACGGCGCAACCTTTGTTTTACATTGCTTTGGTGATGACTATCATAGGGGTGCAATTATTTTTAACCGGATTTATTGCCGAAATGGTTGGTCGAAGCACACACGATCGAAACAATTATCAAATTGAAAAACATATTTAATTATTTAATACAATGAAATACCATTTAGTGTCTGGTGCCTGCGGTTTTGTAGGAAGAAATTTAGTCAAAAGAATTTTAAAAAGTAATAACGATAGAATTATCATCGTCGATAATTTATCGACTGGTATTCATCCAGATAAATGGTTGTCTAACCCAAGCGAATCGCTACAAGATTTAGCAGTTTATGAAAATGAAAGGGTTTATTTTTTCAATGGCGATTTTAGAGTGCTGTTAAATAAAATGACCGTTAATCAAAATTATATTCAAGATCATTATGGTTTAGCGTTCGATAAATTTACTGATGTTTTTCATTTTGCTGCCATAGTTGGTGGTCGTGCAAAAATTGATGGTGATCCAATGATGGTTGCAATTGATTTAGCTATTGATGCAGAATTTTTCTATTGGGTGTGTAACCACAAGCCTGCAAGGGTAATGTATCCAAGCTCTTCGGCTGCTTATCCAATCGACTTACAATCTGATACCGACTTTGTGGCATTAAAAGAAAGCGACATCGATTTTGATCATAATTTAGGAAAGCCAGACATGACTTACGGTTGGTCAAAATTAACTGGAGAATATTTAGCAAGAATTGCTGCAAAATATTATGGCATTTCTGTGGCTTGTGTGCGTCCGTTTTCTGGATATGGCGAAGACCAAGACTTAACCTATCCAATACCTGCTATTGCGCTTAGAGCAGCCAAAAAAGAAGATCCATTTGAGGTTTGGGGTTCTGGAAAACAAGGTAGAGATTTTGTACACATCGACGATTGTATTGATGCTATTTTTTTAGCGATGGATAATATTACCGACGGTTCTGCGATCAATATTGGTGCCGGTAGGTTATATTCATTCTTAGAAATTATTGATGTTTTTGCTGGATTTGCAGGTTATCAACCAACCATCAAACCTTTATTAGATAAGCCAGTGGGCGTGCATGCAAGACATTCTGATATGAGCTATGTATTAGAAAAATACGGTTGGACGCCAAAAATTTCTTTAGCAGAAGGTTTAAAAAGAGTTTACGATAAAGCAGTTGAAAATAGTAAAAATTAATTGATACTATTTTAAAATGGAAGTCGAAAAAATTGTATTATTTGGACCTGGGCCACAATTTAAAGGAGGCATTGCCAATTACAATACCTCATTGGCCAAAGCACTCGATGCACTCGGACACGATGTGCATATAGTTTCTTGGACACAACAATACCCTGCAATTATTCCGCGTGATTTTATTGATAGAAGTTCCAAAGCCGATCAATTGGCTGGTACCAATATTAAAATCACTTATATAACAAACTATAATAATCCGCTTACTTGGTCCGAAACCATTGATTTTATTGCAAAATTAAAGCCTACCAAAGTTATTTTTCAGTGGGCAATTGCTATTCAAGGTTTGCCGATGGGTTATATTGCCAGAGGATTAAAAAAGAAAAACATAGAAGTTATTTTTGATTTGCATTTAGTCATTCAAAAAGAAGCCAGTTCTATCGATAAACTATTTACTAAATACGGATTAAAAGTAGCCGATACCTATATCGCTCACGCATATAAAACGGTAGAAGAATTAAAGGTAACTTTTCCAGATTTGAAGTTAACGGTCAACGAAACTGGACAGCGTGCAAAAGACAATTCCTGCACAGTTATAAAATTGTATCATCCAATTTATGATATGTTTAAGCCGCAAGCAGACTTTGACATAGCTGCTAAAAAAAGCGAATTAAAACTTGCGCCAAAAGTATTGTTGTTTTTTGGTTTTATCAGAAAATACAAGGGTTTACACCAAGTAATAGACGCATTTAACGAGGTAGCAAAACAAAGAGACGACGTTTCTTTGTTAATCGTTGGAGAGTCGTTCTGGCAAACTTTAGACCAGTCTAAATGGAGTACAAGAATAAAAAAAGCCTTGTTTAATTCGGCAAAATCTATTTTTTTGAATCAAACCGATAACGAGCAAGATTACCGACCACTCGAACTCATCGAAAAATATCAATTACAAAATAGGGTAGCGGTTGTGAACGAATTTGTACCGAACGAAAAAGTTCATGAGTGTTTTCAAATGGCAGATGCTATTTTATTATACTATTTAACGGCTACACCATCAGGGGTAGAATCAATCAGTTATAATTTTAATTTACCTGTTTTAGCCACTAAAGTAGGACACTTCCCCGAAACCATTAAGCATGGCTATAATAGTTACTTAGCCGAAGACAGAGACATTCAATCGATGGCAAAGGAAATGATACATATGCTGGATGAGCCAATTGATAGGAATAATGTAGCAGAAACAGCAAAGCATTTAAGCTGGGAGAATTATGCAAAAGCCATACTAAATAAATAAAATGATTAAATCAATATTTTTAACTGCATTCGATTTAACAAAAAAAAACGCGATTGTTTTAATTGGGTTTTTTTTAAGTATTGTATTGTTGTCTTTTTTAATGGGACTATTGGGCGAGCTATTGCGACAACAAATTATTGCTTCTGTGGTGTATAATATTTTTTCATTATTAGTCAATATCACTATTACCATTGCAACAATTAAATTAGCATTTGCAATAATTTCCGATCAAACGCTCAGTTTTGATGCCATAAAGCCTACTAAAATAGAGGCTTTGAAGATTATTAGGTCTAGTTTTTATTTGATTTTATTGATTATTTCTGCCTTGTTTCTAACACTTGGGGTTTTAGAATTGCTTGGTGTAGTTGATCCAAGTTTTGCTGCGTTTTTCGAAGATTTATCAAAAGACCCTAATCATTTATTCAATTATACCTCCATACAATTATCTTATACTTTAGCTATATTATTATTGATCATTTTACCAACCTTAATCATTTATATACGCTTAGGATTTGTCAATTATTTAATCATTGATAAAGAAATAGAAGTGGGCAATGCATTTATGTTAAGCTATCAATTAACAAAAGGAAAATTAGGCTTTATTGTTTTGTTGTATTTGGCTATCATAGCACTAAATATAATAGGTCTAGCCTTTTTATTAATAGGCGTTTTGTTTACGATTCCTATGTCATTTATGGTAATTTCTTTGGCTTATCGTTACTTATTTCCAAAAGAGATTTTAGATGAAAAAAACTTTTTAATTTAACAAAAGGATTAATGTCTATTAAATCTTTCCTTTCAAAAAAATATGCTCGATTGCTTGTTCGAAAACTAAAGCATCAACAATTGCATGCCATTGTTATTCAACAGCAAATTTTAGCAGATTTAATTAAAAAAGCTAAGCATACCCAATTTGGCTTAGCACATCAATTTGATCAAATAGCTAGTTACGAAACCTTTAAAAGCCTTGTTCCTGTTAGAGATTACGAAGACTTTCAAGAACCATTTCTTAAAGATTTAATTGCAGGTAAGCCTAATGTGCTTTGGCCTGGCAAACCCATTTATTTTTGTAAAACATCCGGAACTACTTCTGGCGTAAAATATATTCCTATTACGAAAGATTCGATGCAGCATCATATTATTGCTGCAAAAACAGCCTTGCTTTGTTACATTAACGAAACAGGGAATGCTGATTTCTTAAATGGGAAATTAATTTTTTTGCAAGGTAGCCCATTGCTCCATCAAAAATCGGGCATTGCCACTGGAAGGCTATCTGGCATTGTGGCTCACCATGTGCCTGCCTATTTACAAGCTAATCGATTACCAAGTTTCGAAACCAATTGTATAGAAGATTGGGAAACAAAATTAGATGCAATTGTGGCAGAAACTTTTCATCAAAATATGACACTCATTTCTGGTATTCCACCTTGGGTGCAAATGTATTTTGATAAATTAATACAGCAATCTAATGGACAAGCCATCAAAGACATTTTTAAAAACTTTTCTTTGTTTGTATACGGGGGTGTAAATTTCGAACCCTATCGTGCCAAAATAGAACAAAGTATTGGAAAGAAAATCGATACCATAGAGACCTATCCTGCATCTGAGGGCTTTATTGCTTTTCAAGATACGCAAAACGAAGCGGGTTTATTGTTGAATATTAATGCGGGTATTTTTTTCGAATTTATACCTGTCGAAAATTATTTTGATGATCAACCCAAAAGGTTATCATTAGCCGAAATTGAGCTTGAAAAAAATTATGCTTTAATTCTTAGTACCAATGCTGGATTGTGGGCATATAGTATTGGAGATACCATAAAATTTGTAAGTAAAAGCCCATATCGCATCAAAGTAACTGGCAGAATTAAACATTTTATTTCTGCATTTGGCGAACATGTAATTGGAGAAGAAGTGGAATACGCTTTAATGACTGCTGCAAAAGAAATTAATTTAGTCATAGCCGAATTTACGGTGGCACCACAGGTAAACCCCATAGATAGTGGGCTTCCTTACCACGAATGGTTTATAGAAACAGCGCAAAATATATCGGATTTAACTGCATTTGCAGCAAGGGTAGATGAACTTTTGCAAACAAAAAATGTATATTACAAAGACTTGATTAATGGGAAAGTATTGCGCACTTTGCAAATAAAAATACTTCCAGCGGGTACTTTTATTAATTACATGAAAAAGGAAGGTAAATTAGGTGGGCAAAATAAAGTACCAAGATTATCAAACGATAGAAAAATTGCGGATCAATTAATTGGATAATGAATTCAGAAAATAAAAAACATATTGCAATTCTTGGATCTACCGGATCTATTGGCACGCAAACTTTAGAAGTAGTTGCTGCTAATCTGCATTTATTTAAAGTTGAAGTGTTAACTGCTCATTCCAATGCCGAATTATTAGCAAGTCAAGCCATACAGTTTGATGTAAACGCAGTTGTTATCACAGACGAAAGTAAATATGCTTGGTTAAAAGAAAAATTAGCCCATACCGATATTAAAGTTTTTGCTGGCGAACAGGCCTTATCAGAAGTAGTTACCTTTGAAAAAATTCAATTGGTATTAACTGCATTAGTTGGCTATGCCGGTTTAAAACCAACCATTGCAGCCATTAAAGCAAAAAAGAATATTGCCTTAGCCAATAAAGAAACATTGGTGGTAGCAGGCGATCTAATCACCAAATTAGCAGAAGAATATGATGTCTCCATATTACCAGTAGACTCCGAGCATTCTGCTATTTTTCAATGTTTAGCTGGCGAATGGCATAATAAAATTGAAAAAATTTATTTGACCGCTTCGGGCGGACCTTTTAGAGGAATGGATCGTTTGGCTTTAGCGAGTAAAACAAAAGTGCAAGCGCTCAAGCATCCTAATTGGACGATGGGTGCAAAAATCACCATCGACTCTGCATCACTTATGAATAAAGGATTAGAGGTAATCGAAGCCAAATGGTTATTTAATTTACAAGCCAATCAAATTGATGTAATTGTGCATCCGCAATCCATTATTCATTCTATTGTACAATTCGAAGATGGATCGATGAAAGCACAAATGGGTTTACCCGATATGAAATTGCCTATTCAATATGCATTAACTTATCCAATGCGAACCATCACCGATTTTCCGCGTTTTGATTTTTTAAATTACCCAACCTTAAGTTTTGAAAAAGCCGATACCGAAACTTTTCAAAATTTAGCATTGGCTTTTCAAGCTATGAAACAAGGTGGCAATATGCCTTGTATATTAAATGCAGCAAACGAAGTAGTAGTAGCAGCTTTTTTAAATGATCAAATTGGTTTTTTAGAAATGTCGGATGCCATTACAGATTGTATGCAAAAAATTACATTTATAGACACACCTAATTACGATGATTATGTAGCTACCGATACAGAAAGCCGTATATTTACACGCAATTGGATTTTAAATAAATAATATATTTTTTATGAACGGACTTATCATGGCTGCGCAATTAATCGCTGGCCTTTCTATTTTAGTAGTATTACACGAATTAGGGCATTTTTTAGCAGCCCGTGCATTTGGAATTAAAGTAGAGAAATTTTATTTGTTTTTTGATGCTTGGGGTTTCAAGCTTTTTAGTGTTAAAATCGGAGAGACAGAATACGGTATTGGATGGTTGCCACTTGGTGGTTATGTTAAAATTGCCGGCATGATAGACGAATCGATGGATGTGGAAGCCATGAAAGCACCTGCAGAGCCCTGGGAGTTTCGATCTAAACCCGCTTGGCAAAGATTCATCGTCATGATTGGTGGCGTAACAGTGAATGTTATATTAGGAATTTTTATTTTTTGGATGTTAACATTTAAATATGGTCAAAGTTATATTCCAAATGAGCAAGCAAAAAATGGTATTGTTGCCTACGAATTAGCTAACGAAATTGGATTACAATCTGGCGACAAAATTACCAGTATCAACCAAAAACCAGTCGTTAAATTTTCGGATATGTGGAGTTCGGAAGTATTAATGGGAAATGCAGTTATTGCATTCGAAAGAAACGGACAGCCGCAAGAAATTACGATTCCTACTAATTTTATTGAAAAACTTTCTGATAAAGGACGTTCTAATTTTATAGATGATTTTCCTAGAGTAGAAAGCGTATTGGATAGTTTAGTAGCAGACGGAAGCGCAGCAAAATCGGGCATGTTGGTAGGAGATGTTATTTTAACAGTAAATGATTCTGCCGCACAGTTTATGGATCAATTGAAACCAATTGTTGTCAAAAATGCTGGAAAAGAAATTAATTTAAAAGTATTAAGAGGGGCCGAGCAAATTGCTTTAACCTTAACAGTTAGTAAAGAAGGTACCATCGGATTTTTTCCGAAGAAAAACTTCGACTTAAAAATAATTGAATATGATTTCTTTGCAGCATTACCTATTGGTGCAAGTAAAGCATGGTCAACTTTAACCGATAACGTAAAAGGTTTAGGCAAAGTAGTAAGGGGCGAAGTAGCTGCAAACAAAGCGGTTCAGGGCCCTATAGGAATTGCCGCAATTTATGGCGCCACTTTTAATTGGATTAAATTCTGGACCTTAACAGGCATACTTTCTATGATATTGGCTTTCATGAATATTTTACCAATTCCTGCATTAGATGGAGGGCATTGCGTGTTCTTAATCATCGAGTCTATTATTGGTAGACCGCTGAGCGATAAATTTATGGAACGTGCGCAAATGGTAGGTTTTGTAATATTAATTAGCTTAATGGTTTTTGCTTTTGGAAATGATCTTTGGAAATTATTTGCTAAATAAAAATGAATTATTTTGAATTGTATGAAATTCCTGTTTCTTTTTTAGCCGATGAAATACTCATCAAACAACGCTATTATGCGAACAGTAAAAAATACCATCCAGATTTTTTCATCAATGAATCGGAAGATAAACAAGCAGAGGTGCTGCATTTGTCTACTTTAAATAATGAAGCATATCGATTATTAACCGATTTCGACAAAAGGGTAGCCTATATTTTAACCTTAACTGGTCAAATTTCGGATGCCGAAAAATTCGTTTTACCTCCAGATTTTTTAATGGAAATGATGGATATCAACGAAAAGATGATGGAGCTATCTGCAAATGATGTGCTTGCCATTACCGACATTACAAATGAAATAGCCATACTTGAAAAAAGCTTAAATGACTATTTGCAAGCAAGTTGCAAGCAATTTGATGCACAACATAACAATGATCAAGTAACTGTTTTATTGGCTATAAAGGACGCTTATTATCGAAAAAAATATTTGTTGCGAATTAAAGATAGTTTGAATAAGTTTGCATCCTGATTTAGTTCGCTAAATCTCGATCAAGAATGCCCAGCTGGCGGAATTGGTAGACGCGCTGGTCTCAAACACCTGTGGGAAACCGTGCCGGTTCGACTCCGGCGCTGGGTACAAAAAAAGCCTCTGAATTTTCAGAGGCTTTTTTTTTGTTTTTTAAAATATTATCTCACCAAGTTCACACTACCTGTTTGCGTTCTTACCCTCGAAGTTAAGGTGTAGAAATACGTTCCAGCACCTGCACCATCACCATCCCATTCAAATTC
>Ga0102863_1000457_pt1 | contig 10789 bp, 8 predicted proteins | sample Colrivmet1449A02_FD_78451 | JGI IMG/M metagenome (GOLD analysis project Ga0102863, IMG submission 78451) | Estuarine microbial communities from the Columbia River estuary - metaG 1449A-02 | ecosystem: Environmental > Aquatic > Marine > Intertidal zone > Estuary | place: USA: Columbia River...
CTGCAATCCAACACAAGGCCCTTTGCAATTGCCCAAATGGTACTCAAGGCATACTTTGTATTTTCCTTTTTTAATGTTGTTGTCTGAAAGATTCAAACTGCAGTTTCTCAGGGGTATATGTTGTTTAATAAACTCCAACAGGTCCCGCACTTTAGCGGCTGAGGTAAAGGGACCAATATACTCAGACCCATCGTTGATTTTTCTTCTGGTCAGGAATACCCTGGGGAAATCCTCTTTCTTGATGACGATGTATGGATAGGTCTTGTCATCTTTGAGTTCAATATTATACCTCGGTTTGAACTCCTTGATCAACGCATTCTCTAGCAACAATGCGTCATGCTCGGATTGTACGATGGTAAATTCAATATGCCGTATTTGCTTGACCAATTCATGTGTCTTGAAAGAATGGTTGCTCTTGGTAAAATACGAACTGACGCGCTTTCTGATGTTTTTTGCTTTTCCAATGTAGAGGAGGTTCTGTTGGGCACCATAGTATTTATAGATACCGGGTGCATTCGGTAATGTCTTCTGGATTATTGTAAAATCAAATTGTTCCATCCTCAATTGCCTATGGCCCAGTTGTATCGTTCAGTAAGGGTATTCAACAATTTTCCTTCCTTATAGTAACTTGTGTTCACCATCAATTCAGTGCCAGATGTCCAAAGTATTTTTCTGATCAGCAGTTTTTCTGCTTCTCTTTCTTGTCTTTCAGCAAAAATGCTTTTTATCTTATTTGAGCTGGCATCAATGTTTAACTCAATTTTTCGGATGGGTAGGTCTGGTTCGTCAGTGGTATAGCCAATTGAAATATTGCCCAGCTGTACATCTTCCAATACAAGTTCCTGGTAGTTATTTTTGTATTTTTTTTCCTGAAAATCAATGCCTAATAACTGCATGGCCAGGCCCCTGAATTCTTTTTTATCCACCACGGTTGTATCAGACTTTCCATTTTTTTCTCGGTTGAGGATGATGGCTATCGGAAGAGAATCAATTTGCCCAAGTTCCTCTTCAAGAAATGCATTGATGGGGAAAGGATTTTTGTCCTCAGTTGAATTACTGCAAGCGATAAAGAATAGCAAGAACAGCGCGTAAATGAATCTTCTCATCAGCATCATCAGACAAAATTACGAAGCTGTTGAAGATTGAACTATTTTATTGTTTTGATGACCCCAACCTTGATACCAAAGTCCATCAAATTTTCCTTGATGGGATATTTTGATTTGAAACTGGAGAGCATCTGGTAACGGAATTGTGGCGCTATGCTCCATTTGAAGCCGCCTTTTTCCATGTTGAGGTTGGCCTCAACTGCAGCATTCATGTTCCATCTCCTGTTGAGGGACGACTCTTTGGCATAATGCTTCAAATCTGTAGAGAGGAGATAAGAATAATTGGCAAAAACATAAGTAGGTTGGAGGGTGGAGGCAACGGAAAAATTCAGTTTTCTTGTTCCTGCAACCTCAAAGTCGATTCCAATGGGCAGGGATATCATGTAATGCTCATTGCGAAGGATCGCAGGAGAATTGCCACTGTTGTTCCTGTAAAATGAAACAGCACTGATGGGGTAGCTACCCAAACCATAGTTGTTCATGCCATAATTGGCAATTTCAGGAACTGAATTGAAAGCCTCGATTCGATAATGGTTGTAATTGGCCTGAAGACCGGCTTTGAAGTTCAATTTTTTGGTAAGGGGATAGAACATGGCCGTTCCGATTTCAAAGCCCATTCCTGGTTTGTGGGTAACAGCATCCTTGACATTCCTCGCAAAAACTGCATTGGTGCTCAGAGACAAAACGCTGTATTGATAGATGGATCGTGAAGCTTCTCCTTTCAGTCTTCTGTAACCCATGGTTGGGGTAGCATAGATCTGCCAGCTTGCATTTTTCTTTATTTTTTTGGCTTGTTCAATGACTGTTTCAATCGCAGTGCTTATTGAATTTTTCTTCTCTTCTTTTGGTAAGTTGGTTTCAGGGTTGGTATTAAACGCGGTTTTTGGTTGTAGCCCGCGTACTTCCAAGTGCATTGGAAGCTGAACAGTGAGGTCTTTTTGTCCTTCAGAGGCCAACTCAGCAAGAGCGGGCACTCCATTGTTATCCTGGCTGTTTTGAGATGAATTGTATTTGTCATTTGTTGCAAAAGCGGCCTTGGTCCCATGGTAGCGATTGGCTGTTGCCGCAATTAAATCCCTTTCAACGAACTTGGCTGCAACCTGCCCGAGTGGGGAACTTGCATAAGAAGCCTTTTCTTTGTTGACCACTATCGCTGTGGTGGTACAGAGGGATAGAAACAGAACCAGCAAGCCATACTTGAGCGCCCTGTTGGGATGCAATTCCTTTTGGATATTGTTCCATACACGGTCTGAGGGATAGAGCAGGTATTGATCTGATCTTTCCTTCAGCAGGTCTTCCAATTCATCTGTTGGTTCTTTTCTCATGAGCACCGGTATCTTTTGGTCTATTCCTGTCAAACGATCCTGACGGGAGAAAACCATTTTTTCTTTTCTTTGGGTTGTTGGATGATTCTCTTGTTCAGCAGCAATTCTTCCAACATGCTTTTTGCCCTTGTATATTGAGAACGGCTTGTGCTTTCCTCGATGTCCAGCAATTGTCCGATTTCCTTGTGGGAATAACCTTCAATGGCGTAGAGATTCAACACTGTTCTGTATCCAATGGGCAATGTTCTGATGGTCTCAACGATTTGTTTCGCCTGAATAATGCTTGGAATGTAATCTTCTCTGACGACTAAATTTCCAGCATAAGCAAGGTCAACGTTATCGTTGAATTTCTTGTTTTTCTTGAGGTGGTTGATGCAGGTATGAACCATGATGCGAAGTATCCATCCTTCCAGTGATCCGCGTTTTTCAAACTTGCTGATCTGGCTGAATACCTTGATGAATCCTTCCTGTAACATGTCCTCTGCGTCCTCACGGTTTTTAGCATAACGATAGCATACGGAGAGCATTTTAGGACTGCATCGTTGATACAATTCCTGCTGGGCCGAAGCATCATTTTTAATACAACCTTGAAGCAGCACCTCTTCTGTCATGAGAATCAATAATTGTTCTCTGAAATTAAGACAATTTTACAATAGCAGGTGCTGCTTTGGGTGTTTATTTTGTTGAAAATACGAATCGATTGATTTACATGCCTAGCCTCAGGCTGACAATGTAGTTCCTGCCGGGTGCTGAAAAGCCGGAAGCAAAATAACGGTAATTGAGATCGAAGATGTTTTCTATCCCTGCATGGATACCCAGTCTTTGGTGCACCTGCAGACCTGTTTTGAGATTGATGGTTTGCCATGCAGGTGTTCCTTTGGCAGTGGCGTATTGGGCATTGTCTTCTCCATCAGCATTGTATTGGTCAAGTTTTTTCCAACCATTGAACAGCATGTTCAATTCTGCATACAGCTTATGGTTGTCATATCCTATGCTCATTTTTCCAAATGCAGGTGGGATATGATCAAGCGGCTTGGTGCTCACCTTGGATTGAACCAATGCATAGTTTCCATTGGGTTGCAATTGATAGACCTGCGTGGATTTGGTGGCGTCAGTCCGGAACCGTCCCTTGGTGAAATTAAAGGTTGAATTGAACTTCCAGTTTTTTCCGGCTTTTATAGAAAGCCTGACATTCCCACCAAGGATATAGGCCTGGTTTACATTCTGGCTCGCGAGCACCTGCGATTGCACTCCATTGTACATCATTGAATCCTTTCCATTCAGCCTGAATGGAGCCTTGATGATGGCATTGGTAAAGTTGGTATAAAATGCGCCAACCTCAAATTCAACTGCTTTTCCGAGCGCCTTTACCAGCTCAGCATCAAAACCATGGGTAAACTCTGGTTTCAGGTTAGCATTGGGTACAACCACTTGTTTGGCTGATGTGCTAGACTCAAAAATTTTAGCCAGGTCATCAATATTGGGTGCCCTGAAGCCAGAGGCATAGCCAAATTTGATTCTTGTGCTTGTTGATGGCATATAGACCATTCCTATGTTTCCGGTGATGGCGGTGTTTTTTTGTATAATGTTCGTGACGGGCAGAGCGAAAAATGAATTGTTGATGATATTTGATTGCAGTGCAATGTATTGAATCCGCAGGCCCTCATTCAGGATCCATTTTTGTCCCTTGAACTTGTGGATGTGTTGGGTGTAAACGCCAAAATTGTTCATCCTGTTTTTGCCATCGGGATACCTGCTGTCAAGCGGCAGTATTGCATTTGTCAACAAATTTGTTCTGCTGGCAGTGGAGCGCAGATCATTCAGCTGCATGTCAATGCCGGCAGTGATTTCGTCTTGTTTTAGTTTTTTTCTGGCATCAATCGTAAGACCTGTAACACCCACCTGTTCAATTCTTTTGTCAAAGCCGTCGTATCGCTTGTACTCTCTTGTTATTCTGCTTTCTTCGATGGATTGATGGCTGAGTGTTGCATTGTATTCTTTGAAAAAACCTTTGATGTTGTTGGCAGAAAAAGTATAGGCGAACAAGGATCTTTTTTGAGGACCATAATACCAAGAGGCATACCTCAATAGACCAGCCATGGTATCTTGCAGGCGATCATACCTCGGCACATCTGAACTGGTTGAATATTGGATGTTCAATCCATGCGAAGTATTGGCATTGGGCTTGTACAACAATTTTTGCGTAAAGTCGGTCTGTGTATAACCTGAAAACCGTTGGATGCGATCATTGCTGTTCTTAACGATGGTATCTCCAGTGGTTCCATTGAAGGGTTGGATATAGGATGGCCTGGTGCCGAATCCTTTGAATCCTTTCATGTCTCGCTTTCCTATTTTTGAATCACCAAAATCGCTGCGGGTAATGCTGGTGAGCAGTCCAAATTTTTTCCAGCCAACACTTACATCAACATGGTTTGTTTTTTCTGCGTTTGCGGATGAATAACGGCTGAAAAAATGGGAACTGATTTTTGTTTTTTTGTTCTCTTTTGATAAAATGGGTTGTTTGCTGATCATGTGAACGGCACCACCAAGCGCATCACTCCCAAACAGGGTTGAAGAAGGCCCCTCCAGCAGTTCTGCACTTTCCAATATGTTTTGATCAACGGTAATGATGTTTTGCAAATGCCCAGACCTGTAAATAAGGTTGTTCATCCGTACCCCATCAACGACAAATAAAACACGGCTGGCTTCAAAACCCCTGATCACAGGGCTGCTTCCACCTTGCTGGCTTTTCTGAACAAAGACATTGCCCGTAGACATCAACAGGTCACCCATGTTTTGCGCATTGGCTTTCTTGATATAGGATGAAGAAATGATGTCTATTTTCTGAACAATATTTTTTTTCTTTTCTGCAAACTTGTTTCCTGAAACCACTATTTCGATGAGTTCTTTTTGTGCAATACTATCCATCGTTTGTTGTGCATGCACAAGGGATGTCAGGCCTATACACATCAACAGTATGGCCGACTTGATCTTTCCTTTTTGTATTGGGTTGCTGTCTTGCATCAGTCTACCAAGATATCTCCGGTCATTTCTGCCGGAATGGGCAACCCCATAAAATGAAGAATGGTAGGAGCAATATCGCCGAGTTTACCGGGCTTTACCTCGCCTTTCCAATCTTTGTCAATGATAAAAAGCGGAACAGGGTTCAGTGTATGGGCAGTGTTCGGGCTTCCATCCTCATTTTTCATGAAGTCGGCATTGCCATGGTCTGCCGTGAGGAATACGGTATAGTCATTTTCAAGTGCTGCTTCAACCACTTGTTTGACACAGGTATCCACTGTTTCTACTGCTTTGACAGCTGCTTCCCAAACGCCAGTATGACCAACCATGTCTGCATTGGCATAGTTGAGGCAGATGAAGTCTGCAGTTTTCGCGTTTATTTCAGCAACAATTTTCTCTGTCAACTCATGCGCACTCATCTCGGGCTGAAGGTCATAGGTGGCTACTTTTGGTGAGGCCGCTATGATTCTTCTTTCCCCTTCAAAAGGAAGTTCCCTACCACCGCTGAAAAAGAACGTGACATGCGGATATTTTTCTGTCTCGGCAATCCTGATCTGGGTCTTGCCATGGAGCGCCAATACCTCTCCTAAGGTATGGGTGAGGTTATCATTCCTGAAAATGACATCCACATTGTTGAAACTGCTGTCATATTCAGTCATGGTGGTATACGCCAACGCAAGTTTGTGCATGCCGAATTCAGGGAAATCTTTTTGCGTCAAGGCCTCTGTAATCTCCCGGCACCTGTCGGTCCTGAAATTGAAGCATATCACTGCATCATCTGCTGCAATGGTGGCAAGGGGTTGATTGTCTTCACCAGTGATGATGAGGGGTTTGATGAACTCATCTGTGGTGTTTTCTGCGTAGGCATTTTTGATGGCATCTGTTGCGGAACTTGCCCTGGTGCCCAATCCATTGACCATGGCATCATACGCAAGCTTTACCCTTTCCCAGCGCTTGTCTCGGTCCATCGCATAATATCTACCAATCACAGAAGCAATTTTGCCAGCAGAGCCTTTCAAGTGCTGTTCCAGTGAAGCAACAAAACCAAGCCCACTCTTGGGGTCGGTATCACGGCCATCAGTGAATGCATGAATATATACAGACGACAGTCCTTCAGCCTTGCAAAGGTCTGTGATCGCCCTCAGGTGGGAAGTGTGAGAATGAACGCCACCATCACTGACCAGCCCTATCAGGTGTAATTTTTTATTGTTCTTTTTTGCATACTGTATGGCATTCAGCAACGTTGGATTCTGTTGAAATTCCCCTGTTCGAATGGCCACATTGATCCGTTGCAGTTCTTGGTAAACAATCCTGCCTGCTCCCAGGTTCAGGTGCCCAACCTCACTGTTTCCCATTTGACCTTCAGGTAAACCAACTGGTTCGCCACAGGTAACCAATGTTGAATGTGGGTATTGGGTATATAAGGAGGACACAAACGGGACATGGGCATGTTGGATGACATCACTTTGTTCAACCACACCAAGGCCCCAACCGTCCATGATCACGAGGATACATTTTTTATTTTCCATCCTGCAAAATTACTTCATTTCATTTTATCTTCATCCAGGATATGGGTGGGCATAATTGCCAAAAAGCAACATCGATCAAGCCCACATTCAGGTTAGTCCATTAAACACGAGAACATGAGCAAGAAAAAAGACAATGGATCTTTTATGGTGTACAGCACCAATCCTGATTTTAAGATGGAGGAGGATGGGCAACCAGTTCAAACCTTGCCTCCGCAACAACAGCTGTTGAGGGTCACCTTGGAAACCAAACACCGGGCAGGAAAAACGGTTACCCTGATAACCGGCTTTGCAGGTACGGAAGAAGACATGACAATCTTGGGAAAGCAGTTGAAAAACCAGTGCGGTACAGGTGGATCTGCCAAGGATGGAGAAATCATTTTACAGGGAGACCATAGGGAGAAGGTGAAGGGATGGCTGCAAAAAAACCAGTACAAGACCAAATGAAAAAGACAGGCCAGGGGCCTGTCTTGAAGAATATGTGCAGTTGAATACTACCAACCCTGCTTAGCTGTTCCAGCTTTGATGGCAGCAAGTGCTTTTGCTTCACCAAGAAGGGCTGTAAGCTTGTTGCCTTTGCCGTCATTTCCTTTGGCGATGTATCCACCTTTTGTTGTTTTGCTGACAACTGCATCAAGGATGGGAACATTTTTTTCCTTTGTTTTGACATTGTAGGCTGTGAGCATGTTTTCGTTTGACATGTTGATTGGTTTAATTGTTAGTAAAGATGATTAAATATCTAGTTTTGCGTACTTGGCATGTGATTCAATGAACTCCCTTCTAGGCCCTACTTCATCTCCCATGAGCATACTGAATATCCTGTCGGCTTCTGCTGCACTTTCAATGCCTACCCTTTTGAGTGTTCTGGAACCGGGATTCATGGTGGTGTCCCAAAGCTGGCTTGCATTCATTTCTCCAAGACCTTTGTATCGCTGCACGTTTACACTTTCTTCCTTACCTGCACCAAGGCGCTCCACATAACCCTTCCTTTGTTCCTCATCCCATGCATAGAATTGCTCCTTTCCTTTTTTCACTAAATAAAGCGGTGGTTGTGCAATGTAAACAAATCCCTGTTCAACCATTTCCTTCATGTAGCGGAAAAGGAAGGTAAGGATAAGGGTTGCAATATGGCTACCATCCACATCAGCATCAGTCATGATGATGAGCTTGTGGTAACGGAGTTTGGAAAGGTCAAGTGCTTTTGGATCTTCTGCCGTACCTATTTTTACGCCAAGGGCAGTGAACATATTTCGGATCTCTTCATTATCGTAGATCCGGTGTTCCATGGCCTTTTCAACGTTGAGGATCTTACCCCTGAGTGGCAGAATGGCCTGAAAGTTTCTGTCGCGGCCTTGTTTGGCTGTTCCTCCTGCTGAGTCACCCTCAACCAAGAACAATTCACTTTTTTTTGGGTCACGCTCAGAGCAGTCAGAGAGTTTTCCTGGAAGTCCGCCTCCAGACAAAACGGTTTTCCTTTGAACCAGTTCCCTGGCTTTTCTCGCAGCAGCCCTGGCTTGTGCAGCAAGAATGACCTTGCTGATGATATTTTTCGCATCCCTTGGATTTTCTTCCAGGTATGCTTCAAGGGTACGGGAGACGGTAACATCAACGATACCAATCACTTCAGAGTTGCCGAGTTTGGTTTTTGTCTGGCCTTCAAACTGAGGCTCAGGAACTTTTACGGAAATGATGGCAGAGAGACCTTCCCTGAAATCATCCCCTTCCACTTCCACTTTTGACTTTTCAAAAAGCCCCAATTTCTTGCCGTATTGCTGGAATACCCGGGTAATTGCTCTTCTGAAGCCAGCCACATGGGTACCACCTTCAATGGTATTGATGTTGTTGACGTACGAGAAAATATGTTCGTTGTAGGAGTCGTTGTAATTGATGGCCACTTCAACAGCTACATTGGAGTCAGCATCATGTGCTTCCATGTAGATGATGTTCGGGATGAGGGAGTTGCGCTTTCCGTTCTTGTCCAGCATCTCAACAAACTCAATGATTCCACCTTCACTGAAAAATACCTTTTGGTATTGGTTGCCTGCATCATCCAGTTCACGGAGGTCATTCAATATGATGCGGATGCGCTTGTTCAGGTAAGACAATTCACGAAGCCTTCCTTCCAGGATATCCTTGTTGTATACAATTGTAGTAAAAATCGTGGTATCGGGCCAGAAATGGACCTTGGTACCTGTAGTGCTACTGCTTCCGATTTCCCTTACAGCATATTTGGGAGCACCGCGCTCATACTCCTGTTCGAAGGTCTTCCCATCACGCTGCACCGTTACCTGCAATGTGGTGCTCAGTGCATTTACACAACTGACACCCACACCATGCAAACCTCCTGAAACCTTGTAGGTGTTCTTGTCAAATTTACCACCCGCATGCAGCACGGTCATGACCACTTCAAGCGCACTGCGTTGTTCTTTGTGGTGCATTCCCGTTGGAATACCCCTTCCATTGTCCTCTACGGAAATGGAGTTATCCTCATGAATATTGACGATGATATTGTCGCAATGGCCTGCCAAGGCTTCATCAATTGAGTTGTCAACCACCTCATAAACAAGGTGGTGAAGTCCTTTTACCCCAATATCACCAATATACATGGCTGGTCTTTTTCTGACCGCCTCCAAACCTTCCAACACCTGAATGCTGTCTGCACCATAGCTGTTGTTGGGTTGTTCTAAATTTTCATCAATTTCAATGCTCATGGTTAACGGCTACCCCTGGTTTTGTATTTTTATACCCCGGTATACAAATCTACTGAAATTCAGGGGGCTTACCTCATTTTTAGCCGTAAATCAGCCTTTCTTTTTTAAGATGATTTCCACATATTCATTACCGTTTTTTGACAAAGCAAAGCCCCTGAGGTCAGCCAGAAGGCTTATCTTTGTCCATCGATGTCAGATAATCTCTCCATACCACTCAGGATAATGTCAAAATGGAACCATTTTGATGGACTTCCGGTATTGTTTTCAAGGGAAAAAAAGATCCCTGGCTCCTGGCAATATGCTATCAGGCGCCATCCACAGGGCAGCGCTCTTGGGGTGGATGATCATGGAACCCTGGTTTATAATTATGACGAGGTGGTGGAAAACCGCTATCTCGAGCTTCGGTTCTGCGTAAATGGCCAGACCTTTTGCAAAGAACCCAATGCCAATTGTGAGGAATGCAAACTGAACCGGAATGCCCAATGTGTTGAACAAACTGGCACAATGGATCTGCTTCAGTTCAGGTTTGAGCCCCTTCATCTCAGCAACCTCATCAAATCAGAAGGAACCAATCCTGAAGCAGACGCCATCCTTAATTTTCGCTTCAACCATACTTTTAGCAAGCCTATTTCCATTTCTGGGAGAATAAGGCATACGCTTTCTTCTATCCTCAATCATCGCTATGCCGATACCGTTGAAAATATTTTCATCAATGCCCAAACGCAAATACTCCTGCTTTATACGCTGGAATCAATGAGCACCATCAGGGAAGATGAGGTTCCTGCCTGTAAATTTCTTGCCCATCAAGACGAAAGGGAGAAGATCATCAAGGCAAGGGAAATCCTGCTTGCCCATATCTGCGATCCCATCACCATCAGGGAGCTGAGCAGAAAAGCAGCCATTAATGAATGCTATCTCAAAAAAGGATTCAAGGTGATGTTCGGGGCCACTATTTTTGATTTTTACCAGGACCAGCGAATGGAACATGCCAGGTACCTGCTCTATGAAAAAGGCTTTACTGTTTCCGAAGTATCTGCCCAACTGGGTTATTCATCCATTTCACATTTTTCTACCGCCTTCAAAAAACATACCGGGCTCAA
>Ga0102863_1000458_pt1 | contig 10782 bp, 9 predicted proteins | sample Colrivmet1449A02_FD_78451 | JGI IMG/M metagenome (GOLD analysis project Ga0102863, IMG submission 78451) | Estuarine microbial communities from the Columbia River estuary - metaG 1449A-02 | ecosystem: Environmental > Aquatic > Marine > Intertidal zone > Estuary | place: USA: Columbia River...
AAATGCTTTGGTAGATGCTACGCCAATTTCTGGTCCAGCATGCGTGTACGCACCGGCATGCGAAGCACGCGGAATAGACGAACCAACCACATTACAAATACCAAATATAGTTGCACCTTTTGATTTCGCTAATTCAATAGCAGCAAGAGTATCAGCGGTTTCACCTGATTGCGAAATGGCAATTAAAATATCGTTTTCTGTAATAATTGGATTACGATACCTAAACTCCGAAGCGTATTCTACTTCAACAGGTACACGCGCAAATTCTTCGATAATATATTCTGCCACTAAACCTGCATGCCACGAAGTACCACATGCAACAATAATAATTCGGTCGGCATTTTTAAATTTAGTTTCGTATTCTTTTAATCCACCTAAAGAAATCAAACCTTCGTTTGCACGAATTCTACCACGCATACTATCATAAATAGATTTTGGTTGTTCGTAAATTTCTTTCATCATGAAATGCTCGTAGCCATTTTTCTCAATCATTTCTAATTGCATTTCCAATTCATGAATGACCGGATTTTGAACATTATTTTCGATATTTTTAATAACCAAAGAATCTTTTTTTACAATAGCCATTTCGCTATCATTTAAATACACTACATTTTTAGTGTATTCAATAATGGGTGTAGCATCAGAAGCAATAAAATGCTCTCCTTCGCCAATGCCTATAACCATTGGGCTTCCTTTACGCGCTACAATTAATTCGTCTTGTTGATCTTCCGAAATAATCACAATGGCGTATGCGCCTATTACTTCGTGTAACGATAAACGCACTGCTTCTTCTAAAGAAACATTTGCTTTGTGTTGAATTTCTTCAATTAAGTGAATTAATACTTCAGTATCGGTATCGCTATGAAAAACATGACCTCTTTTTGTTAATTCCGTTTTAATGGTTGCATAGTTTTCAATAATTCCGTTGTGAATAATCGAAAGTTTTCCATTGTTAGATTTATGCGGATGCGCATTGCGATCATTTGGCTCACCATGTGTTGCCCATCTAGTATGGCCCATACCAACCGAGCCATTGATGTCTTTGCCTTCGGCAAAGTATTCTAAATCGCTTACCTTACCTGCTTTTTTATAAATGTTCATCGAACCATTTAACAAAGTTATGCCGGCACTATCGTAACCTCTATATTCTAATCTTTTTAAGCCTTTAATAATTACATCGTAAGCATTACGATGTCCAATATATCCTACAATTCCACACATAATTTGAAATGTTATTTTTTTGCAAATTAATAATTAAAGTTTTGAATAACTAATGGCTAATCTGATAGGTCTGCTTGGGTGTTTTGGACCATTTAAAATACTTCGATTAGCCTTAATTTGTTTACTCGCATCTTCTAAATAGAGTGCCTGAAAATCTAATTTATTTAAAATAAACTGCTGAACTGTTTTAGTCATTTCGATGGTGTATTGCTTTTTACTTGCATCATACACCCCACTAGAAATAAGGTATTCGGTGCTACTTCCTTTTCTTCTGGCCTTTAACGAAAGCGTACTAATTGGCGCAAATTTGCTATCCGAAACATTTTCAATTGGGATAATTAATTCTGCTTTGTTGATGGCAATTTTATTGGAATCTTTTCTTAATTCTAAATCGGGAAAACGAATGCGCACTCTGGTACCCGCTAAAGATTGTGCGTAGGCATTTTGTTGCCCTTGAACGGTATCTGTAAATTGATATTGTACTTTGGTATTCGAATAATCGTGTTCGTAACGATTCACATTTGCTGCAACACTATTGATATTAAAAATAAAATTACTGGTGTCTGTTGTGTTTTTATAATATAAAATAATATAAGAACGATTGGCATTCGTTAAATCAAAAGACATTACGCCACCATTGCCACTCAAGTTTTTTGCGGTTAAATAAAATCCTTTATAGGCATTTAAAAAGGCGGTATTATCAGATAAATCAACTAGTCCAGACTTTGCTAATAATTCTTTACCAAAATCATCCGTTAATTTAATTCTTATTTGAGGATACACTTTCATGACGGTATCTTTTTTACCATCAATAATATTTTGAATAATCAAACTGTCTTTAGTATTTGGTCTATAACGAACAGATCCAATTTCGGTTGATTTTACTTTGTATTTTTTATTTGAATAATAAATGCTGTCATTGCTAATGGTTTCGTCTAATTGCGATACGGAAATATTAAATATAGAACTTTTATCCCCATAGAATCTTTGGGATGTATCTCCAATATATCCCATTACCATCACAATAGAATCAAGCGTTGGTGTGGTACCAAAACTCACATTGTTTTTAGAAAGCGTAGCATGAAAAGCAATACTGGCTCTGGTTTCGCCAAATACTGGATCGATAAATTCTCCTAAAAGGTTTCTTGCATAATTGGAAGAAATTAAGGTATCGTCTTTCACTGTCCAAAGAACAATACTAGATGTATCATTTTTACCAACGCCTATACCTGTTTCGTTTAATTGATCTTCTAGCCCAATCGAACCTTCTTTTTTACAAGATTGTAAAATAAAAAGACTTATTAATATAATTAATAAGTCTTTGGATGTCTTCCACTTCATTCTTAAAATTCTTTAAGTAGTTACTAAATCTACACTTACCTCATCATAAAACTGAACAAAATTATCAAAATCAAACGTTTCGTGGTCTGTTTTCTCAATAATTAATTTGTCGGTTTGTTTGTTAAGAAACTTTAAAACGCTTGCTTCAATGTTTTCGTCTGCTTTAATAACAGCATCTGAATAATTAATTGCGCTTATATGTAGAGATGAACAGCTTGAATCCTTTAATAATGCTGCATCTGTAGCATTCATATCGGGAGTTAAAGCCTTGGTTTTTAAATTTTTATCGAGGTTTTCTGTAAAACAATTTTCGTAAACAGAATAAACAACCTTGGTGTTTTTAAACATTGGATCCTCACGGTAAGCTGTTTTTAAGTACATCGGTACTAAACTGCTCATCCAACCCATGCAATGAACCACATCTGGCATCCATCCTAATTTCTTTACCGTTTCAATGGCACCTTTACAGAAGAAAATCATGCGCTCGTCGTTATCGTCGAAGAACTTTTCTTTTGCATCTCTAAATACTTGTTTGCGTTGGAAATATTCCTCATTATCTAAGAAATAAACCTGCATTCTTGCAGTTGGAAGCGATGCCACCTTAATAATTAATGGATTATCATTTTCGTTGATGACGATATTCATACCAGATAAACGAATTACTTCATGTAATCTGTTTCTTCTTTCGTTGATATTACCAAAACGCGGCATTAAGATTCGAATTTCGAAACCTTTTTCTTGCATTGCCTGCGGTAATTGCCTAGTAATTTTAGCGATTTTGGTAAGCTCCAGAAATGGTGACATTTCGTGGGCTATAAAGAGAATCTTTGTTTTTGCCATATTGAACTAACTCCTAGTCAACAATTTATCGTGGAATAACGAGGTAAATTGGGATTGCAAATATACTAAAAATATTGGACATTTTTTTGAAAAACCAATAAGATGCTTGATATTATCAAAAAAATGACAATTTTGCCTAATCAAAGCGCTTCAGGTGAAAATTTGTAAAACAAAAGAGGAATTAATAGCAATACTTGCCTTAGCCAAGACAAATCTGCAATCTATTGGCTTTGTGCCAACAATGGGTGCGATTCATTTTGGCCATACTTCTTTAATAAGTAAGGCCAAAAGCGAAAACGACTTGGTTGTGTGTAGTATTTTTGTCAATCCTACTCAATTCAACGATCCTAGCGATTTAATTAAATACCCTCGTCCAATTGAAAACGATATGCAATTGCTAGAATCGGTCAATTGTGATGTATTGTTTTTGCCAGCAATTAGCGAGATGTATAGCCCTGGCGAAATTTGGGAACACTCTTTTGGCGAAATTGAATTATGCTATGAGGGCGCAAGCAGGCCCGGACATTTTAAAGGCGTAGGGCAAATAGTATACAAACTTTTATCGCTGATTCAACCCGATAAAGCCTATTTTGGCCAAAAAGACTTCCAACAAACCATTGTGGTAAAGCAATTAGTAAAAGACTTTCGGTTAGTAACCGAAATAGTGATTTGCCCTATACTTAGAGCGGCCGATGGTTTGGCATTAAGCTCTAGAAACATTCGCTTAAATGAGCTAGAAAGAGTTGATGCAGCTAAAATTTATGAAGTGTTAAATACCTGTAAAAGTCAATTTTTACAGCATGAAGCAATTTCAATTATTCGATTAACAGCCGAAAATACCCTTAATTCAATTCCTAACGTTCAGCTTGAATATTTTGCTATTGTTGCACAAGATGACCTCAACACATGGGATAGTAGTAAGCATAAGGCGCCAATTGCCATTGTTGCCCTAAGCTTTCCAAGCGTAAGATTAATAGACAATATGGTGCTTGAATAGGAATCTAAATTATTTTACCTTTGCCCCACTATGCATATAGAAATATTAAAATCTAAAATTCACCGCGTAAAGGTTACGCAAGCCGAACTTCATTATGTTGGTAGCATTACTATCGACGAAGATTTAATGGATGCAGCCAATATTATTGCACACGAGAAAGTGCAAGTAGTCAATATCAATAATGGCGAACGTTTTGAAACATATGTGATTAAAGGCGAACGTACATCGGGAACTATTTGTTTAAATGGTCCAGCTGCTAGAAAAGTACAAGTAGGAGATATCGTTATTATTATATCTTATGCAAGCATGGAATTTGAAGCAGCCAAAAAACACCAACCTATTTCCATTTTCACAGACGAACAAAACCGCTTAGTATAAATCGTTGAAAAACACCCTCAAATACATCCTATTTTTAGGACTAGGCGCTGCCCTTTTATGGTTTAGTTTTCGTAATCAAAACTTATTGCTATTAGGCGAAAGTTTGAAATCGGCAAACTATTATTGGGTTGCGTTATCGGTATTGGTTTCTATTTTTGCTCATTGGCTAAGGGCTTTGCGTTGGAAAATGTTATTTGAGCCCATTGGCTACCAACCCAAAACAACACATACGTTTTATGCAGTAATGATAGGCTATCTGGCCAATTTGGCATTTCCTAGAATGGGAGAAGTTTCTAGGTGTGCCGTGCTCAATAAAACAGATAACATGCCCATTTCTACACTTATTGGAACGGTAGTAGTTGAGCGAATTATCGATGTAATTTTTTTATTAGGATTAGGCTTATTGGCCATATTAATATTGTACAAAGAAATAAACGTATTTGTTTTTGAAAATTTTATAGCTCCCCTTTTTACTAAATTAAACAGTGCAGTTGGTTTAATTATACCTGCTATTGGAATTGCTTTTGTATTTGGTATTTTGTTTTTCTTTTTAAGAAAAAAAATAAAGACTTGGCATATCACTCAAAAAATAAATGCTTTTACATTATCCTTAAAAAAAGGATTGCTTTCTGCTTTGCAATTAAAAAATAGACTTCGATTCTTTGGTTTATCTATTGGCATTTGGGCTTGTTATTTATTAGCTACTTATTTATGCTTTTTTGCTATACCTGCAACAAGTCAATTAAGTTTGGCTGTTGGCTTGTTTGTAATGGTAGCAGGCGGAATTGGTATGTCTGCTCCTGTACAAGGCGGAATTGGCGCATTTGAAGCGGCCGTTAGTATTTCTTTATTGGTCTTTAGTATAAATGAAAACGATGGCTTAAGCTATGCTGCCATTAGCCATGGCTCACAAATTTTATCTATACTGGTAGTGGGATCAATTAGTTTATTCTTTGTATTTTTGATTAAAAGAAAACAAGCATAAGCAATGGAAAAATTGATGAAGATAAAATCCAAAATCATGCAGAAAGAAGAAGTTTCTGGATTGATGGATGTATGGAAATACATGGGATTGAAAATTGTTTTCACCAATGGATGTTTTGATATTATCCATTATGGACATATCGATTATTTAGCCAGAGCGGCCTCTTTAGGAGGGAAATTAATTATTGGTTTAAATACAGATGCTTCTGTAAGTAAATTAAAAGGTCCAAACAGACCTATTCAAGATCAGCAATCGAGGGCATTAATATTAGCGGCATTGCAATTTGTTGATGCGGTTATTTTATTTGATGAAGAAACACCTCAAGAGCTCATCAGTTTTTTAATCCCTGATATTTTAGTTAAGGGAAGCGACTACCGCATCGATCAAATAGTAGGTGCAGATGTAGTATTAAACAACGGCGGAAAAGTAGAAACCATGGACTTTGTAGCCGGTTATTCTACTTCAAATATTATTGAAAAAATTAAACAATCGAATTAAATATCAACCTATAATAAAAATATAATATGCATTTCCAACTTACAGAAGAACATTTAATGATTCAAAAAGCAGCAAGAGATTTTGCGCAAAATGAATTAAAACCAGGAGTGATTGAAAGAGATGAAAAACAAATTTTTCCGGCAGAACAAATAAAAAAATTAGGTGAATTGGGTTTCTTAGGAATGATGGTTGATCCTAAATACGGGGGATCTGGACTAGATGCCATTTCTTACGTAATAGCAATGGAAGAACTTTCTAAGGTAGATGCTTCTGCTTCGGTAGTAGTTTCTGTAAATAATTCCTTGGTATGCTACGGTATAGAAGCATATGGAAATGAAGAACAAAAATTAAAATACTTAGTGCCTTTGGCAACTGGCGAAAAAATTGGAGCATTTTGTTTATCAGAACCAGAAGCGGGTTCGGATGCAACTAGTCAACAAACAACAGCCATAGATATGGGCGATCATTATTTATTGAATGGCACTAAAAATTGGATCACCAATGGAAACTCTGCTAGCACCTATATCGTAATTGCACAAACAGATGTAAGTAAAGGTCACCGCGGTATTAATGCATTAATTGTAGAAAAAGGAATGCCTGGATTTGAAGTGGGCGTTAAAGAAAATAAATTAGGTATTAGGGGTTCGGATACGCATTCACTTTTATTCACAGATGTGAAAGTGCCAAAAGAAAATAGAATTGGAGAAGATGGTTTTGGTTTTAAATTTGCTATGAAAACATTGGCAGGTGGAAGAATTGGAATCGCTGCACAAGCATTGGGTATTGCATCTGGCGCTTATGAATTAGCGCTGGCTTATTCAAAAGAAAGAAAAGCATTTGGTACCACCATCTCTAATCACCAAGCCATTCAATTTAAATTAGCCGATATGGCTACGGAAATTGAAGCCGCTAGGTTATTGTGTTTAAAAGCAGCTTGGTTAAAAGATAATCACCAAGAATATGCACTAGCAAGTTCGATGGCAAAATTATTTGCTTCAGAAACCGCGATGAAAACAACAGTAGAAGCTGTTCAAATTCATGGTGGATATGGATTCGTAAAAGAATTCCACGTAGAAAGATTAATGCGTGATGCGAAAATCACCCAAATATATGAGGGTACTTCAGAGATTCAAAGAATTGTAATTTCGCGAGAAATATTGAAATAAAATTTCATAACAAACAATAAAAAAGCCCGATGAATTTCATCGGGCTTTTTTATTTTATAAGTTATATTATTGTGCTGAAGCTGCAGATTGAGCTGCTATGCCTTCTCTGGCTTCTTGATGTGTAATTCGAATGCCATCTTTATAAGGAACAATGAATGCATCTTTAATACCCATCTGTTGAATATCTTTTCGGTAAGCTGCTGCATCTTCTATAGAAAAAAACAAGCCAATCATATATTTTTCTAAGCCTTTCAAATATTCTACTTGAATACTTTGATCGTCTTTGTTTATTTTATTTTTTAAATCGAAGTTTTTAAAGGCTCCTAATTGAATTCTGTAATAATAGCCTTTTGCCTGAACTGCACTTAAGACCCCGTACACTCTAGTAGTCTTGTTCCCGCAGTTTTTTTGCAATTCATTATATTTATTTTGCATACCATACAAATATGCCTGCATGGTATCTGCTTTTTTATGTGAAATGTTTATTTCGATATCTTTTTCTTCTAATTGCTCCTCATAGTTAATTTTCATTTTACGAATATCAACTGGTTTCATTTTTTTAATCGATTTCAATTCTTGCTTAATATCATTCTTTTCTGCTTTGGTTTGAGCCAATAAATACATTGGCGACAGCAAAATGAGGAAACAACAAAGAAATCTATTAATATATTTTTGAAGCATTTTAAAGGATATGTTTATATTGCAATTTAGTAATTTCTTTGGATTTTAAACCATAAACAATCCATTACAAAGGGAATAAAATATGAAAAAAATAAAATTTAGCCTTGTCTTAGTCCTCATCGTTCATATAACTTCAATAGCATTTGGACAAAAAATAAATATAACTTCAGGAAAATGGAGAGGCTGCTTAATAAGAAATGACGAAATTAGCATTCCATTTATTTTTGAAATCGAATCAAATCAATCGGGTATTGTCATGAACATTATCAATGCAGAAGATACGATAAGGGTAAACAATTTTAGCGTGATTGGAGATAGCGTATTAATCACTTTGCCATTTTTTGATGCTGAATTTATGGTTAAAATAAGTGACACAAAAATGCAAGGTCGCTGGACTAGACATTTACCTAAAGGGAATACTAGTATGCCATTTGAAGCAAGTATCAAGCAAACAAGATTTGATGAATCACACATAACAGCTGTAAACCTTAATAATACCTGGGATGTAAAATTTTACGACACTGCATTTAAAGATAGTAGCGATGCTATAGGAAAATTCCAATCAACTCAAACAAATATTACAGGTACTTTTTTAACCAGCACGGGAGATTATCGATTTTTAGAAGGGGTATTTGATGGAGAAAAAATAAGACTCTCTACCTTTGATGGTTCACATGCCTATTTAGTAATTGCCGATTTCAATCCTCAAAATAATAGGTTTAGCAATGGGGTATTTTATTCGGGCTTGAGCAATAAAGAATTTTGGAAAGCTACTTTTAATCCTAAAGCTTCTTTACCAGATGCCGAAAAATTAACTTTTTTAACAAAAGGATTCGAAAGCATCGCTTTCAATTTCCCGGACCTAAATAACAACCCAATTACGCTCGAAGATGCGCGTTTTAAAGGGAAAGTGGTGCTTTTGCAAATCATGGGTTCTTGGTGTCCGAATTGTTTAGATGAAAGTAAATTGATGACAAGTATTTACCAACAATATCAAAGCAAAGGCTTAGAGATAATTGGATTGTGTTTTGAAAAAAGTGAAGACATCAACATTATTAAAAAAAATATAAGCAATTTTAAAAGTCAATTAAACATTACCTATCCATTAGTTATAGCTGGAAATACACAGAAAGGAAGTGTGAATAAAGCTTTGCCTATGCTCGCTAATTTTGTTGCATTTCCTACGCTAATTATAATTGATAAAAAAGGAAAAGTAAGAAATATCCATACGGGTTATTCCGGACCTGCAACAGGTATTTATTTTACCGAATTTAAAAATCATTTTATTGCCACCCTAGAGAATTATTTAAATGAAAAATAAACTGCGAAAAAACACTATTTACTTTTTACTATTAACTGGATTTTTAAGCTGCAAAACCGTTATAAAAAAAGCCGATTCAACGAGTGCTATAAAAGAGCAAACGAATTACATGCCTTCTTATACAAGGCTTTCGGACATTACACACATGCAATTAAATATTGCACTTAATTGGGATAGTTGTTTTGTATTAGGCAATGCAACACTAAATATTAAACCTTATTTTTATGCAAGTGAGGAATTAATATTAGATGCTAAAGGTTTCAAAATTAATTTTATAAAAGTAAACGGCACAATAGCGCCATTCACTTACGATGGTAAAAAAATAAACATTCATTTACCCAGGGTATTTAAAAAAGAAGAGGGCTACAGTGTTAATATAGATTATATAGCACAACCCAATAAATTAAAAGTAAATGGCTCTTCCAGTATAAGCTCAGATAAAGGCTTTTATTTTATCAATCCACAAGGAAAAATAAAAAATAAACCCAGAGAGTTTTGGACGCAAGGAGAAACAGAAGCAAATTCTGCTTGGTTTCCAACCATAGAATCTACCTCAGAAAAATACACACAAGAAATTGCCATTACTTTAGAAAATAATTTTGTCAGCCTCTCTAATGGTTATATGGCTTATAGCACGCAGCATAGCAATGGCACCCGAACCGATGTTTGGAAACAAGATTTGCCACATTCGGCCTATTTAACAATGGTGGCTGGTGGCAATTTTGCAGTAATCAAAGACCATTGGAAAAATATGGAGGTGAATTATTATGTTGAACCCAAATACGAAACAACTGCAAAATTAATTTTTGGTAACACGCCAGAAATGATCAATTTATTTTCTGAAAAATTAGGTGTTGATTACCCTTGGGATAAGTATTCACAAATTGTTGTCAGAGATTTTGTGGCAGGTGCGATGGAAAATACCGGAGCAGTAACTTTTGCAGAAGACATGAACATGGATGCGCGAGCGGTAATTGATAATCCAGATGAAGAAACCATTTCGCATGAATTATTTCATCATTGGTTTGGAGATTTAGTGACCGCAGAATCGTGGCCTAACTTGCCTTTGAACGAATCCTTTGCTACCTACGGTGAATATATATGGGCCGATTATAAATATGGACGCGAAGAAGCAGATAGAGCGGCTAACGAAGATTTAATAAAATACCTTCGCACTTTCAAAACGAAAAAAGTAAATATGATTCGATTTGATTTAACAGATCGAGAAGATATGTTTGATAATTATTCTTACCAAAAAGGCGGAAGAATCATACATACGTTACGCAAAATAGTTGGTGATGAAGCGTTCTTTGCTTCCCTTAAATTATACCTAGAAAAAAATAAATTTAAAGCA
>Ga0102863_1000462_pt1 | contig 10744 bp, 10 predicted proteins | sample Colrivmet1449A02_FD_78451 | JGI IMG/M metagenome (GOLD analysis project Ga0102863, IMG submission 78451) | Estuarine microbial communities from the Columbia River estuary - metaG 1449A-02 | ecosystem: Environmental > Aquatic > Marine > Intertidal zone > Estuary | place: USA: Columbia River...
CTCGGTTCAGAGGTGGTTGGCGACAATACTCGTAGGCGTGGAACGTAGATCAGACATAGAAGGCCTGCGCGCAATAGCAGTGCTTGCAGTTCTTCTGTTTCATGCCGGGGTTCCACATCTTGAAGGCGGCTACATCGGTGTTGATGTATTTTTCGTGCTTTCAGGATTCCTGATCACTTCACTGCTGGTGCGCGAGCGCGAGTCAGACGGTGGCATCTCGCTAGGTGCGTTTTATGCGCGGCGTGCTCGTCGAATTTTGCCAGTGTCTTCGCTTGTTGCTGTGGTGACCGTGATTGCATCTTGGTTTTGGTTGGAACCTTTACGACTGCGCTCGTTGGCAAATGACGTCATTGCAGTTGCGACTTTCTCTTCAAATTTTGTTTTCGCAAATCGTGGAGCAGATTATCTACAGTCTTCGTTACCTCCTTCGCCGTTACAGCATTATTGGAGTCTTGCTGTAGAAGAACAGTTCTACTTTGTGTGGCCTGCGGTATTAGCGCTTGTGTGCATAGGTGCTGCATCTCGTATCGCTATCCGTCGCAGAGTTGGCATACTCGCGATAACGGTGTCTGTAGTTTCATTTGCAATGTGCATGATTCTCATGAACACGTCGCAGCCTTGGGCATTTTTTGCTCCTCATACGCGCGCATTTGAGTTGTCGATCGGAGCACTCTTCGCAGTCCTGCCAATTGCGACTAGTAAGTCAGCAAAAATCTTCAATGGCCTCAGTGCTTGGGTTGGCCTAATTGCAGTGTGCTGTTGTGTGGTGTTGTTTACTGAGACAACACAATTTCCTGGGCCATGGGCGTTGGTGCCCGCTATAGGAACAGCTCTTGTACTACGTGGTGGAAACATCGCTTCATGGGCACCACAAAGCGTTTTGAAGTGGACTCCTTTTCAATGGCTTGGTTCCCGTTCGTATTCTGCGTATCTCTGGCATTGGCCAATTCTGATAATCGCAATTCCTGCACTTGAACGCGACCTTACGGTTAGTGAAGGTTTGTTATGTGTAGCTATCGCTCTTGTGTTGTCGGAGTTGTCGTATCGCATTGTCGAAAACCCGATACGACGGAACCATCAGATACGGGGCGTGCGTGCTGCGGCACTTGCTGTATCTCTGGTTGCAATTGTCGGTGGCGCTGGAGTGCTTGCCCAAAACAATCCGCCAGAGATGAGTAGTGGTGTAATCGCGACAACACCGACGTTGGTAGCAACTACTTCCACCAACGTCGATGTCTCTTCCACCACAATCCCGATAGCCCCACAACTTCCTGGGCTAGCTGCTCCAATTGTGCCGATTGTCGATGCCATGTTGGCAACAGGTTTGCCTGGCAACATCACACCGTCTTTACAAGGTGCATTGTCTGATATGCCCATCATTTATAACAACGGTTGCCATGTTGGTTTCTCTTCGGTCACTCCTAAGCACTGCGTTTTTGGCAACAAAGAATCAACCACAGTGATTGGTCTGTACGGAGATTCGCACGCTGCACAATGGTTTCCGACATTTGAAAAAGTTGCTATCAAGCGCAACTGGAAACTCATTACATACACAAAACGTGGATGCCCACCTGCAGATATTCCTGTGTACAGCAAAGTACTGGGCAAGAACTACAAGGAATGTGGGCCATGGCGTAAGAATGCGCTTGCAAAAATGAAAGAGGATGGTGTCTCCGTTGTATTCGTTGCTCACTTTGACCGATTGTTGTCTGCCACAACACGCAAACCGATGTGGCAAAAGGAGTGGCGAGAAGGTTTACAAGGGACAGTCGATGCACTGAAGGGCCAGGGAATCGTTCCCGTGCTGATGCAAGACACGCCGTACCCCGGTCAAGATGTTCCTACGTGCCTGAGTCGTAACTACACCAACGTTCACAGATGCACACCGGGAGTGACCTCTGCTTATCGAGATGACATGCAGGAAATGGTTGCTGATTTCGATGAGGCAGGCGAAAACATGTTGTGGGTACAGAGTTGGTTCTGTGCAACAAATGGTTGCCCCACGGTTGTTGGCAACATCATGGTGTACAGAGATGACAATCACATATCTGTTACCTATGGGTCGTTTATCGCACCCTTACTAGATGCTGATATCGCCGAATTTGTTGAGTGGTACGCGCGCAAACCTGAATAGGTGTAGAACTACTTCCATGAAACAACGTAAATCACTGACTCACACATTGAATGACTTAGTGGAAGCGGGAGTCTTGTCTTCTGCACAATCAGAAGACATCGCGCATGCGCCTCGTTGGCCGTATACACCTCGTGAATTACTCTCGTATCTTGCGGCACTCATAATTACTGTTGGCGTGATTCGCACCGTAGCTGCGGCATTGGTTGACGTGTCTGAAACCGCCATTGCAGCTCTGTTGTATCTTCTTGCTGTCGCAACTGCAATTGTTAGCGCACTTTTACGAGGAAAGAGTGACATCCGAACTCGCGTTTCAGAGGTGTTTGAGATTGTCACGGTTTTGTCTGTAGCGATTGCCACGGGCATCTTGTGCCATGTTGCTGAACTTGAAATGAAATGGTCAGTAGCTGTCATTGCTCTTGTAGTTATCGGTTGGGGCCTTTTCCGCGCGAGCCAATCGGAAATAGTCGGCGCAATAACGATGTCTGCTGCAATGCCAGTGTTCATTGTGGCCTTTGCCGCTGGTCTTGATGAAGACAACTCACAGTTAATGGGTCTATTCATGATTGTCGGTGGCGGTTTGTTGATCTTTCAAGGCACTCGAGTTATGGGATTTTCTTTTGCACCCCGTGCTGCAGGGTCGCTGTACGTGCTTATTGGCGCGATGGTATTGGGCAGCGATTTTGGTGGGGCAGGGCGAGCTATTCCATTATTGATCGGTATGGCGCTGTTTGCAGTCGGCATCCAACGTCTTGCCCCTGAATTGCTTCTTGCTGGTGCCTTTTGCGTGCTTGCAGGCCTACTGTCAATCGTGTTTGAAACAATTGAAGACGACGTAGTGCAAGGACTTGCGATTGTGGCGTCTGGACTCGTGGTGCTTGGCGTACTCGGCGTGCAGATGCGTCGAGCTGTTAGTCAATCAAAGACTGAAACACCAACTGCTTGAGTTGTGGGCGCAGCGGCCATGTGCTTGATGGTAAGAGCTGAGTCATAATCATGTACACAAGTTCTTCTTTTGGATCAACAGTGAAATTGGTGCTTGCTGCACCGCCCCAACCGTAATCTCCGGCGCTACCTGGCACTTTTGCTTTCACAGGGTCAAGCGTGACGCTAACGCCAAGTCCGAAACCCACGCCATCAAATGCAGTCTCCGAAAAGAGCGGGCGACCGCACTCAGTGAGGTCAGCATTATTTGGCAAATGATTTGAAGCCATAAACGCAACAGTGCGATTCGACAAGATACGTGTGCCGTTGTATTCGCCACCTCCACGCAACATCTCTGCAAACTTCAAGTAGTCACTCGTGGTGGAAACAAGTCCGCCGCCACCCATGTGTGCATTTGGTTCAACTAATGCGCCAGCAGCACCTGCATCATTTCGCAAGATCTTCTTGTCTGCTGGGTTTGGTACATACAACGCTGCAAGACGATCTGCTTTGTCTGCTGAGCAATGGAACGCAGTATCGGTCATGCCGAGCGGATCAAAGATTCGCTTTTTCATGAACTCACCAAGTGTCATGCCGGCGAGAATCTCTACAACGCGACCAAGCACGTCGATGGACATTGAGTATGCCCATTCAGTTCCTGGCTGGAACATCAATGGAAGACCAGCGAGAATGTCGCATATGTCTGCGAGCGATGCACCAGGTGGTGTGCCCCATTCAAAACCTGCGTTGCGATACATCTGGTCGACAGGGTTCGAATACACAAAACCGTATGTCATACCGGCCGTGTGTGAGAACAGGTGCCACATCTCCATTGGTTCACTCACTGGGTCATACCGAGGCGCTGTCAATGTTCCAGAACGAAAAACTTTTTGATTGGCGAACGATGGAATAAACCATTTCACCTGATCGTGCATCTCAAACAGACCTTCTTCCCACAAAATGAGAGCCGCAACAGCGCAGATGGGTTTGGTCATTGAATAGGCGCGATAGATGGTGTCGTCAGCGATTGGCTTTTTGTTCTCAACATCGGCGTGTCCGTACATATCGCTGTAAGCCAATTTGCCCGCACGTGAAACAGTGATGTGATAGCCAGGCAACTTGCCGCTGTCTACGTACTTTCCGAAGTGAGTACGAATGCGTGCAAGACGTTCGGCGTCTAGCCCCACTTCAGATGGATCAACTGTTACTTCGAGATTCGACATAACAGCAATCTAGAACTACCTCACGGAGTGGGTAGTACTGGAACAGTTACTGAGGCTTCGGGGCGAACTCTCTGAATGCAGCAAGTGCCCGTGGGCCATAGACCGTGCCTGGACCACCGCTCATTGCAATAGCGACACCAATTGTCTCAGCGACTTCGGCTTCTGTGGCCTTATTGAGAGCCGCACCACGAGCATGGCTAGCAATGCAACCATCGCATCGCACAGCAATCGCAATTGCAAGCGCCAACAACTCTTTGGTCTTCTTATCGACAGCACCTTCGGCAAATGCCGCACTATGCAATTGAGCAAACCCGTCATAGACGCCAGGAATGAGAGCTTTCAGTTCGCGACCCTCGGGTGCGAGTTGGGCGAGCACGCCGCGGCCATGGTCGTGGACGTGATCGGTCATGTAAACACAGTAAGCGCATTGTTGTCTGCAACACAATTGAGTGCACGCAACAACATGTCCTGCAGCAATTGCTGGCCGCGTTCGTTCTGTTCAGGGAATCCACCAAACGTTGTGACGCCGTACGTCACGCAGAAACAGACAGCGATGAGGTACTGGCGCCACATTTCGTCACGATCAATTGTGATGCCGTGAGTCTCCAAACGCTCAAGGTATACGTTCACAAGTTCTTTGTCATGGCCGCGGCGCACATCTGTGGCAATTGATTGACTGATGAAATAGCCAACGTCGTACATGCCAGATCCAACGCCAATAAGTTGGAAATCGATGACAGCGGGATCGTTGCCATCGAACATGATGTTGTCGGCGCGGTAGTCACCATGACACAAAGTGGCGGGTGCCATGAGGTTGCCGAGCATCCATGACACTTTGCCACCCCATATGTCGCCAATTCCGCGAACACTGTCGGGTAGCAAATGACCAGCATATTGTTCGACATTTGGCCAGCCCTGTGCCCACAACATAGGAAGCACTGCTTCGTAGGTGGGGTTTAACAATGGTTGAAACACATCTTGCATGCCAGATAATTTTGGGCTGCCCCACCACATAGCGTGATAATCGGCAAGTGTCTCGAGAAGAATCTTTGATTCGGCCAGACCAACGCCTTCGATTTGGTTGAGACCGCGGTAGTGGCCGATGTCTTCCATGGCAATGGTGAAGTTGGTGTTTTCACTTTCAATGGCTTGGGCGTAACACTTAGCGGTAGTGAAAGGTGCCGATTGTGCGCAATCACGATAAAAGACCAACTCACGAATGTAGAGAACTAGTGCATCAGCAGTGAAACGTTGCGTTACATCGTCGGTGGGGTATTTCACCACAAATGAAGTTGGTGCCTTTGTGGCGGCTGAATATGTGGGCTTGACGCGTTGCAAAATACTGAGAATTCCGACACCTTCACCGATGCGTTCTGTAGTCACGCCAGTAACAGTGACGCTGTCTTCAAGGCTTCCACTTCCGCGGAGCACGCCTTCGACCCACTGCGGTGTGATGTCTTTTTCAGATGCAAGTAATCCGAGTCCGGATGTGAGCAGATCAACGATGGCCATGAGATTCCCCCTAGGTAGTGCTCCCCCCGGAGCAATAACTGGAAACACTAGTAGCCGTTGAGGCGAAGGCAAATAATCACCTCGTAGGCTTGGGTTATGTCTGATTTGCGCGTGGGACTTATTGGCACCGGAATGATGGGGTGCGAGCACTTGCGCAATCTCATGGGGCTTGATTCGGTGTCCATTACTGCTGTGAGCGACCCGAACGAAGAGCCGTTGCGTTGGGCTACAAAGACATTGGGGGATCGAGCCAACAGTGTCACCCAATTCACTTCGCATGAGGATTTACTCGCAAGTGGTTTAGTTGATGCCGTGTTGGTTGCGTCGCCGAACTACACGCACAAATCGATACTCGATGACATTTTGTCGACGGATATTCCGGTGTTGGTGGAGAAACCGATGTGCACCACTGTGGAGGATTGCATTTCTGTTGTTCGGGCCCAAGAGTCTCGCTCCGCCATTACGTGGGTTGGTCTTGAGTATCGGTACATGGCACCCATTGCAGGTTTGTTGCAAGAACTTCGCAGCGGAATCATCGGCAACATGAAGATGATGTCCATTCGTGAACATCGTTTTCCCTTTTTAGTGAAGGTTGATAACTGGAATCGTTTCTCTCGTAACACAGGTGGCACACTCGTCGAGAAGTGTTGTCATTTTTTTGATCTGATGAATCTTGCTGTGGGTTCACGACCAGTGCGAGTGATGGCAAGTGGTGGTCAAGATGTGAATCATCTAGACGAGGTCTACAACGGTGAACGCAGCGACATCCTTGACAATGCTTACGTGATTGTTGAATACGCGAACGGCGTACGTACCATGCTCGACCTTTCAATGTTTGCTGAAGGTGGCCAACACGAGCAAGAGATCACTGTGGTGGGAGATATAGGGAAACTCGATGCCTACATCCCCGGCAATGGAAAGATTTTTATAGGCAATCGTGCCTCACGGTCTGTGCAAGAGATAGATGTTCCTACTGACCCCGACATTGCGCATATGGGTTTCCATTTCGGTGCCAGCTTCATTGAATGCAAACGATTTGTTGATGCAGTTCTCAACAACACACCACCTGAAGTAACAGTGGCCGATGGGCTGTGGTCCGTAGTGATTGGCGCTGCCGCACATAGATCTATTGATGAGTCTCGGCCCGTCCTTGTTTCGGAATCTGGACTCTGACATGAACGATCTTGTTTTGGTCTTGCACCTTGTGTCAACGTGCATCATGGTGGGAGTCATTTGGTTCGTGCAGTTAGTGCATTATCCGTTGCTTGCAGTGGTGCCAGTAGATAGCGCGACACAAGTTGCCGAAAAACATCAGCGATGGACTGGTTTCGTGGTGGGGCCACCGATGGCAGTCGAAGGCGTAACTACTTTGCTCTTGTGGGCAAATACGCCATCGGGAGTCTCGTGGTGGCTTACTTGGGCTAATGGCGCGTTCTTGGCGGTTGCCCTGCTGTGTACGATTTTCTTGTCGGTACCACGACATGCGCGCATGGTTGCTGCTCCAGATGCACAAGTGGGACGCGAACTTGTACAAACAAACTGGCCTCGTACTGTTTCGTGGACTATTTGCGGATTTCTTGCCGCAGTGATGCTGATACAAGGGATGTAGGCAATGAGTAGTTTCGTAAGTTCACTATTAGATACAGCGATTGTGCCGGGGTTTTCACGCGTGGGTTTCTTTGTACGTTCCCGTCTGAATCATTGGGACCAGGTCTCTAGTTACAACTTGACCAACAAAGTGATTGTGATAACTGGACCAACATCCGGTCTTGGCAAAGAGTGTGTTCGTATTCTTGCTCCCACTGGTGCGCAGTTGGTTTTAGTTGCTCGTAACAAAGAGAAATGTGAAGACGTCATTGCATCTGTTCGTGAAATCTGCACGGGACCAGACCCCGTATGTGTGGTGGCAGAAATGGGTGATCTTCATTCTGTTGGAATGGCAGCAAGAGAAATTGCAACGCGCTTCCCGCAGATCTTTTCGCTTGTGCACAATGCTGGCGCGCTCCTCAATTCACGAGAAGAATCACCGCAAGGCCTTGAACAGACAGTTGCCTCACATGTAGTTGGACCACACCTTCTGACGACTGTGTTGATGCCGAACTTACGCGCAGCACAAGGGCGCGTTGTGACTGTCTCTTCGGGTGGTATGTATTCGGCAGAACTACCAATGGTTGGACACGGCCGAACACTCGAAATGCGCTCAGACAATTACAACGGCACAAAGCAGTATGCAATTGCAAAGCGTGCTCAAGTGACATTGAATGAACTTTGGGCTAACCAGGAGCCGTCAGTGCAGTTTGCTTGTATGCACCCTGGTTGGGCAGATACTCCAGGAGTGCAAGATTCCATTCCGCGTTTCCGTCAGATAACCCGACCAATATTGCGAACAGTTGCTGAAGGTGCAGACACTATTGCGTGGTTGGCAGCTGTCACAGTTATTCCTGGTGCAAGTGGCTCATTCTGGTCCGATAGAGAAGTGAGACCAACTCACAAACTTCCATCGACGCGCCGCAAAGACACTCGTGATGCTCGAGAAAATCTATGGCAATGGTGCAATGAGATGATTGCGCCATTTATCTCGGAATAAGTCTTCCTTAACCCTGAGTGCATTTGTTTGTAGTGGTGCCAATACCTTCAATGGTTGATACCAATACATCGCCTGGCTTTAGAAAGACAGCAGGTTTGCGTGACACACCAACTCCACCAGGAGTCCCTGTGAAGATCACATCACCGGGAAGTAGTTCCACAATTCCTGACAAGTATTCAACGATGTCGCCAACATTGAAAACAAGATCATCAGTGAGAGTGTTTTGTACTTCTTCACCGTTCAGTGTGCATGTCATACGAAGTGCATCACGGTCTGCAACTTCTGCAGCGTCAACAAGCCATGGCCCGAAAGGTCCATAGTTCTTTTTGCTCTTACCAAGATCAAAGTGGGGAGGTTGCGCAGCGAATTGCAATGCACGATCTGAGATATCTTGACCAACGCTGATTCCAGCGATGTGTTTCCATGCATCTGCTTTTTTGATGTTTCGGCCACCGCTGCTCATCACCACGACAAGTTCAACTTCCCAGTCCACCATTGGCGCATCGATGGGAATGTCTGCGTTAGGGGCTGCGATGCATGATGTGAATTTTGTAAATGTAAGAGGGACAGCAGGAAGGCCCATGCCGCTTTCTTCAGCATGAGCGCGGTAATTCAACCCGATGGCAAACACTTGCAGTGGCCAAGGTGATGGTGCATCAAGTTCGTCAGGGTTGGCGGGAGATCCACCTTCAGTGACTGTTGCTGCAAACTCACGCAGTTCGCTCCACCGTGGAAAGGCTTTGATGGGGTCAGAATCAAATTTGCCACCACTGACTTCTGCCAGGTCGACAAGGTTGTTGTTGGGGCCGACTACTAATTGAGCCCGACCGTTCTTGGAAGCGAATCGCAATGTCATATATGCCACGATAGTCACAGTTAGCCGAGTATCACTATTGTTGTGTCATGTCAGATGACAAGGTTCCGCAGTTTCAGGTTCGACCTGAGCTAAACGAAAAGCATGACTGCATGTCGTGTGGTTCACCTTTCGCAACTGCATGGAGCACCACAGATGGAAAAGCCTGGTTGTGTAGAGAGTGTGCAAACTTGCACGGTCTCGGTTGCCCTTAGGCGAGAACCTTTTTCAAACCGCGAGTGGCAACGGCACCAACTTTGTCGAATATACGACTAAGCATGATGTTCATCGGCCACACAATGAGATTTGCCGTGAGCACTGCGTCGTAGGTGACATCGCAGCCTGTAGCGGTGGGCGTAATGGTGACCCGATCAATAGACGTGAACATCCAGTTCTTACCCTTCACCAACACATTGGTAGGGGAATCAAATTCAGTTGTCTCGTAGCGCAAGACAGAATTCTGTCCACCGATACCTTTCACCGTGATATCAAAAACTGTGCCAAGCCCAGCACCGTCACCCGTGATTTGTTCGACGCGAATGATTCCTTTGTCCCATTCTGCAAAGTTGCGTAAGTCAGACATGTAGGCGAATGCCTCGGCTGGGGATTTTGAAGAAGGAATAGTGGTGACGTAATGAGCCATGACATAAGCCAACCACGGTGACATTCATTCCATTCCCAAATAATGAAATTGTTCCTAGGCTTGAACCATGAAGGATTATTGTCCTGCGCCTGTGGTGCGGCCCATCATGAAACAGCAGTGGCAAGAGCTTGCTTATGTTCATTGGCGATACGACCCATCGGTGGTGCAAGCATTGTTGCCCAAAGGACTTGAAGTAGATACTTTCGATGGATCTGCATGGGTAGGTCTCATTCCATTTTCGATGCGCAACATTTCATTTCCGGGAACGCCAGCGATTCCGTATCTCGGATCTTTCCCTGAAGTGAATGTGCGCACGTATGTAAAGAAAGATGGAATACCGGGAGTGTGGTTTTTCTCCCTTGATGTCAGTCGTTTTCTTCCTGCGTTGGTTGCACGCGCATCGTATTTCTTGCCATATTGCTGGGGGAGTGCATCACATGTAGTGAATTCTGACTCTTTGGTCACCACCGTCAAACGACGATGGCCAAGTAGGGCATCAACTCGCATTCAGATTTCTATTGGTGAGCGCATCGAAAGTCCTGATGAGTTAGCAGTTTTCTTGTCAGCGCGATGGGGTTTGTATTCAAAAGGATTTGGTTCCAAGATTCGTTACGCACCTGTCGATCACGAGACATGGATTCTGCATACAGCCACGCTTGAGTCTTTGACAGACACCTTGGTAGTGGCCGCAGGTTTACCAGCACCAACAGGCGATGCACATGTGATGTATTCGCCCGGAGTATCGGTGCGAATCGGATTACCGCATTCGGCTTAGCGCCGACGAGGGCGAGCAGCGGGCATCCAGTTATCGCCTGCAATCTCGTTGATGTGTTGCACGTAGCGCTCACCAACTGGCTCAAGTATTGACAAC
>Ga0102863_1000465_pt1 | contig 10716 bp, 11 predicted proteins | sample Colrivmet1449A02_FD_78451 | JGI IMG/M metagenome (GOLD analysis project Ga0102863, IMG submission 78451) | Estuarine microbial communities from the Columbia River estuary - metaG 1449A-02 | ecosystem: Environmental > Aquatic > Marine > Intertidal zone > Estuary | place: USA: Columbia River...
AATTGCTTGCGAAAAGTTAACCGCTGCAGGTGCTAAAAGAGCCTTAATGTTAAATGTTGGTGGCGCATTTCATTCGCCATTAATGGAGCCCGCTAGAGTAGAATTAGCAGCAGCCATTCATGCAACAAATTTTGCCAATCCAATTTGTCCGATCTACCAAAACATCAACGCACAAGCCACTATAGATCCTAATCAAATTAAAGAAAATTTAATCCTACAATTAACAGGAGCGGTTAGGTGGACACAAACCATCGAGGCCATGATTGCAGGTGGTGCAAGTTCATTTACAGAAGTTGGGCCTGGAACAGTCTTACAAGGTTTGGTTAAAAAAGTAGACCGACAAATGCCTACTGCAAGTGCAAGTATTTTAACAGCCTAAAAATGAAAAATGTTATTGTTAATTTAGCTAGTCTCGAAAACGACTTAATCCCAATCATAGCTATTATTAAAAAACATAAAGTTATTTGTTGGAATGGAGAGATGGGCGCTGGCAAAACTACTATCATTGCAAAAATATGTCAGTTGCTTGGAAGTACCGATGAAAAAAGCAGTCCAACTTTTGCTATCTTAAATGAATATAACTGTCTAGGTGATAAAATTTATCATTTCGATTTATATAGGTTAAAATCTATAGTCGAAGCATTGGATATTGGTATAGAAGAATACTTAGATAGTGGCCACTATTGTATGATTGAGTGGCCCGAAATAATTAAGCCGTTATTGCCCGAAAATGCATTGTTTATTGAGATTACGGCCCAAGCCGATAAGAGTCGAAAACTGCAAATTTTAAGTACTTAGGCTGCCTAATGAATCAAAAATAAATTGATTATCTTTAGCTATAAATTGAAAAAAATATGTCTAATGCAACCAAAGGAATGTCGGCTATTGCAAAACAAGCTATGCTTATGCCTAAAGAGTCGTTAATGACTGTTAAAAATCGCAAGCAAGAATTAAACATTGGCATTCCAAAAGAAACCTTATTTCAAGAAAATAGAATTGCATTAACACCGCTCTCTGTTGGTTTATTAGTAAACAACGGACACGAGGTGCGCATAGAAACAGGCGCAGGCAATGGCGCCAAATTTTCAGATACTGCCTATTCCGAAAATGGTGGACAAATAACATACGACCGACAAAAAGTTTGGGAAGCAGATATCATTATAAAAGTAGGCCCGCCAACACTAGAAGAAATTGGCATGATGAAAATTGGCCAAACATTAATTTCTGGCTTACAAGTAGCTACGCTCAAACCTGAGTATTTAAAGGCTTTGATGGCAAAAAAAATAACTGCGATTGCTTTCGAATATTTAAGAGACGAAGGAAATATTTTAACAGTAGTAAGATCTATGTCTGAAATTGTTGGAGCAACTTCTATTCATATTGCTTCGGAATTATTAAATACACACAACGGAAAAGGATTATTGTTAGGCGGCGTTGTTGGAATACCTCCAACAGAAATTGTCATTATTGGAGCTGGCACTGTAGGCGAATGTGCAGCCAGAACAGCTATTGCATTAGGCGCAGATGTGAAAGTTTTTGATAACTCTGTTTATCATTTACGCAGACTGCAGGAAAACATTGGTACCAGAATTTTTACTTCAGTTTTACAACCCGTTGTTTTAGAGAAAGCACTTGCAAAATGTGATGTAGCTATTGGTGCAATGCGTTCGAAAGAAGGCCGAAGCCCTTGCATTGTTTCTTCAGAAATGGTTAATAAAATGCGAGCAGACGCGGTAATCATTGATGTGAGTATCGATCAAGGTGGTTGCTTTGAAACTTCAAAAGTGACCAATCATACCAACCCTATTTTTAGACACCAAGAAGTGATTCATTATTGCGTGCCCAATATTGCTTCGAGAGTAGCAAGAACTGCAACATATGCATTAACAAATATATTTAGCCCTATTTTATTAGCAATGGCTAATGCAGGTGGTATTAAAAATTACCTTTGGGAAAATGCAGGTATACGCAGTGGCGTTTATATTTATAATGGTCAAATAACCAATAAATATTTATCGAATCAATTTAAATTACCTTTAAAAGATTTAGATTTATTAGTGGCTGCTCAAAATTAAATTATAAATTTTTGAGTGTGTTTTCTACCCAAGCTTTTCCCCAGTTTTCCAACTCTTCTGCTGTCCATAAAGTGGGATAAAAAATTCTTTTTTGAAAACGAGGAGGCAAATATTTTTGCCAGTTGGTGCCACCCGTTGCTTTAATATCTTCTGGATCTAACTGCAAATAACGAACAGCAGATTTATAATGAGCTAAAGGCCAATTCACATTTACATTTGTATCAAACCTACGCATAGCTTCTGTTACAGCCGGGTTAGCAGATTGCAGTTCTTGGTATTTAGCAAGTATAGTATTCTCATTTCTGTCATTCGCTAATTGCACAAACGAAGCCATGTATTTCTCTTCAAACTGAATTAAGGTTAATGTTTTCTTTCCAGTTTTAGCTTCTGTTGCTCCATGTTTCCAATAAATAAATGCTAAATATTTTTCTGCATTGAATGGCTCTTTTGCAAATTCTTCGCGTTTATCTTTATCAATTAAATTAATTAAATCTGTAGCAAATATTTCAATTTTACGATACTGTGCCGATTGAAAACCACTTGCAGGTAATAAAGACATTCGGTATTGTAAAAATTGTTCTTTCTCCATTCCATCTACCATAATATCAAACGAATTCGTAAGATGTTCGAAGTAGCGATTGATACGGGTAAGACGCGATAGAAAAAACTTTTCTGTAATGGCTGTTTGATCACAAATTTGTTGGCATTCGTTCAAAATCATTTTGAAATACAACTCGGTTGCCTGGTGATACATGATAAAAATCTGCTCATCGGGAAACTTTGTTTTAGGATTTTGTAAGCTAAGCAGGGTGTCTAAGTGTATGTAATCCCAATAAGTGAGGTAATCTGCATGGATTAATCCATCTAAGTAAGCTGTTAAATCTTGGCCGCTTGCATCAAATTTTTCTTGTAATTTTTGAATGCGTTCGGTAATTTCTTTAGATAATTCCATAATTAAAAAAATGTTTTGATAACCACATGCCGATGTATAATGCCAACATGCAAAAAATGATATTTAAAATTATATTTCCAAATGCCAATAGCATATTTCCAGATTTAAGAATCTGATCTGTTTCAGAAATAAAAGTAGAGAATGTACTAAATCCACCACAAAAACCAGTTAATAAAATCAGTTTTAATTCTGCGTTCCAATTTGTTTTCGCTAATAATATGGATGAAAAAAAACCAACTAATAAACAACTTAATACATTGGCTGCAAAGGTTGCCATTGGAAAATTAAATCCAAAGCCAACTTTTGTGAGTGCCCAACGCGCCATGCTTCCAGCTCCACCACCCATAAAAACAAACAATGCATTCTTCATGATAATTTATTTTTTTGTTTTCAATATTATTTGCAGCACCTCTTCTATTGGCGTATAATTAAAAGAAAGGGCTTGTATTAATTTTTGATTGTTAAATATATGATTTTTTTGACTTGCGCGTAAGGTAAATTTGCTCAATAAGGTGCTTTTATTGAATAAAAAAGTATAGAGCTGCAATACGCTAATAATTGCATTACTCCAAGTATTGCCTAAGCGAATAGCCATTGGCTTTATATTTTTAATTTGAGCAACCAGCGCGAAAAATTCTTGATAACTTTTATTTGCTGCAGAAATAATAAATCTTTCTGCAACAATAGTCGAATCCATTAATTGAATCATTGCGCGACATAAATCGACCACATAAACCAAAGCAATACTTCCTTCGGGATAAAAATAGGCTTTAGCATTTACCAACTTTAAAAGAGACATGCCGCCGCCTTGCTTTTCATCGTAACCTAAAATTACAGATGGGTTTACAATCACTGCGTCGAGGCCTTCTGTTATGCCACGCCATACTTCTCTTTCTGCTTCAAATTTACTTATCGAATAGTCTGAAATAGTTGCGTCGTAAATCCATTGACAAGTTTCATCGATGAGCATACCGGGTTTTGCTTCTCCAATTGCAGCTATCGAACTTACATATAGTAATTTTTGGATGCCTAAAAATAAAGCTGCATTCACCATATGTGCGGTTCCCTGCACATTGGTTTGCCAAATTTCTTTTTTATCTTTTGGATCAAAGGATACCTTTGCCGCACAATGATAAACATGCGTACAACCATTCATGGCTTGCTCGATTGCATCATAATCTTGCAAATCGGCTTCAAACCATTCTATTTGATGAGCATAAGGAATTAATGCAATAGGCACTTTAACATTCGGTCGAATAATTGCGCGAATGGGCTTTTGCTGCTGCACCAAAGCTTGTAGCAAATGTCCTCCAACTAAACCGGTTCCTCCTGTAACTAAAATCATATTTTATTTTACAAATATGTGTAAAATAAGGCAGATAATTTATGAGAATTGATATAGGAATGTGTGAAACATTTCTTTATTTTCGCTTATGCTACAAGATTTCTTAAGTCCGATAAATGCAACTAGGTTTGAACCTGAAAACGGTTATAATACCTCCCAATTGGGTGCTAAAATTATTTGTCATCAAAACAGCTTTCCAGATTTAGCAAATGCGCAATTGGCTATTATTGGTGTACTTGAAGACAGAAAAGCGATTCAAAACGAAGGCTGTGCAAATGGAGTGGAACAAATTCGTGCTTTTTTATATCAATTAAACGAAGGTGATTTTAACAGTAAAATTGTTGACTTAGGAAATATTTTACCAGGCGAAACTTTAAGAGACACCCATTATGCATTAAAAGTAGTTACGGAATCTTTATTGAAGAAATCTATTATTCCAATTATCATTGGTGGTGGACACGACTTATGTTATGCGCAATATTGGGCTTACGAAAATTTAGATAAAAAAGTAGACCTACTTTCTTTCGATGCGCATTTTGATTTAGATGCTACCGTAGATGAACATCAAATTCCAAATTCACAATCTTATTTGAATAGCATAATTTTACATGAGCCCAATTTCTTGTTTAATTTTAGCAATATAGGTTATCAAACTTATTATACAAATCAAGAGAGCATTCAACTAATGGATAAAATGTATTTCGACATTCATCGATTAGGGGAATTCAGAAATAAAATTCAAGAATCAGAACCCATTATTCGAAACGCAGACTTGATAAGTGTAGATATTTCTGCTGTTAAAATGGCAGATGCACCAGGCAATGCCAATGCACATCCGAATGGTTTTTATGGAGAAGAAATGTGCCAAATGATGCGCTACGCAGGCATGAGCGACAAATGTTCTTCTATTGGTTTTTATGAATTCAATCCTAAATACGACCACCGTAATCAAACTGCAGAATTAATTGCGCAAATGATTTGGTGTTTTATAGAAGGCTATTACGCTAGAAAAGACGATTACCCAAGTAGCAATAAAAATGATTACATTAAATATCGTGCTACCTTTCAAGATGTTCAACACGAAGTTATTTTTTTAAAAAGTAAAAAAACAGATCGATGGTGGATGCAAATTCCGTATCCAAATTTAATATCTAAAAATGAAAGGTATTTAATGGTGCCTTGTTCTTACGAAGATTATGTGCAAGCCACAAACGGAGAAGTTCCTAATAGGTGGTGGAAAAATTATCAAAAACTAATTATATAAATTATGAATAGAATAGTAATCATTTGTTGTATCATTTCTTTAAGCGCTTGTTCCAAATTTGGTCAAAAAAGCACCTACACCATAGACGGAAATTTGAGTGCTAAAGATTCTAGTGTAATCTACTTGAAAAGCTACCAAACAGTAGAACCCACGCTTGATTCCGCTTTTATTGTAAATGGAAAATTTACATTCGAAGGTAAACTAAGCGCAGCAGCTCAGTTTTTTTTGTATACCAAAAAGAACGAAGAAACAAACCAAAGATTGAGCTTTGTTTTAGAAAATGAGCACTATACCATTAATGGATCCGAAGACAGCATTGCCAGTGCTATGGTTGTTGGTGGCAAAGAGCAATCGTATTATGTTGCATTAAGAACCTCTTTAAAGCCAATAGAAATCCAATTTAAAGAATTACAAAAGGCTTACTACCAAGCGGCCGATCAAAAAGATACCGCTTCTATGACGGCGATTGATGCCAAATGGGAATTACAAGGTAAAATTTTTGATAGTTTAAATAATGCTTTCATTAAAAATAATCCAGCAGCTTTTGCTAGTTTATTGGCTATAGATGAACTCGCTGGAGGTATAATAGATCCAGCTGTTATAGGCCCTTTATTGGAAAGCGTAAATCCTAAATTACTAGAGAGTCCATTAGGAAAAAATCTGAGTGATAAACTTTTAAAAGCAAAAAAAACAGCAGTAGGTCAACATTTTATCGACTTTAATGCGAAGGATATTAACAAACAAGATTTTCAGCTTTCAAAAGTAAAAAGCAAATATATTTTATTAGACTTTTGGGCTTCGTGGTGTGGACCTTGTAGAGCCGAAAATCCATTTGTAGTAAAAGCATATGAAATGTATCATCCAAAAGGATTAGCCATAGTAAGTGTTTCTTTAGATGATAATGAAACAGATTGGAAAGCAGCAGTTGCAAAAGATCATTTAAATTGGATTCATGTTTCTTCTTTAAAAGGATTCGATGAGCCCGCAGCAAAATTATATGGAATATCTGCTATTCCACAAAATTTTTTAATTGATAGCGCTGGAACCATAGTAGCTAAAGACTTACGAGGGGATGCGCTTTCAATCGCATTAGCAAATTGTTTAAAATAAAAAAATTATGAAATATACTTCAATTGATTCAGCACTTTTTTTTGAAAACAGAAAAAGATTCAACGAAAAACTAAAGCCTAGTTCCATGGTGATCATTCATTCTAATGATGAATTTCCAAGAAGTGGCGATCAAGCTTTTCCATTTCATCAAAATCCAGATATGTTTTGGCTCTCTGGAATCGATCAAGAAGAAAGTATTTTAATTTTATTTCCTGATTGTCCAATACCAGCATATAAAGAAGTATTATTTTTGAAAAAAACCAACGAACATATTGCGGTTTGGGAAGGACATAAATACACAAAAGAAGAAGCAACTGCCGCTTCAGGAATTCATACCGTATGCTGGTTAGAAGAGTTTAAAACAATGTTGCCGATGTTAATGCACCATTGCGAAAACGTATACCTCAATACCAACGAGAACGATCGCTATGTGCATACAAATCAATATAGAGACTTGCGTTTTGCAAAAGATTTGAAAGATCAATATCCTTTGCACGAATATCAAAGAGCTGCCACTATTTTCAGGTCTTTAAGGGCTGTAAAATCTGGCTACGAAGTAGAGTTATTACAAATGGCTTGCGATATTACCGAAAAAGCTTTTCGTCGGGTATTAAAATTTGTAAAACCAGACGTAACAGAATATGAAATTGAAGCAGAAATTATTCATGAATTTATAAAGAATAGAGCAAGCGGTCATGCATACAATCCAATTATTGCATCCGGCAAAAATGCATGTGTATTACATTATAACGATAACAATCAAGTTTGTAAAGATGGAGAAGTAATCTTATTTGATTTTGGTGCAGAGTATGCCAATTACAATGCAGATTTATCGAGATCAATTCCTGTTAATGGTAAATTTACTGCCAGACAAAAAGCAGTATATAATGCCGTTTTAAAGGTAATGACAGAAGCCAAAAAAATGTTGGTAGAGGGTACAATTTTAGATGAATACCATAAAGAAGTAGGCTTGGTTATGCAATCAGAATTAATCGAATTAGGATTACTCGACAAACATGCCGTTGCCAAACAAGATCCGAATATGCCTTTATATAAAAAATATTTTATGCATGGCACTTCTCATTTTCTTGGTTTAGATGTGCACGATATTGGTAATCGTTACGAAAAAATGAAAGCAGGAATGATATTCACTTGCGAGCCTGGTATCTATATTCCAGAAGAGGGATTAGGGATTCGCTTAGAAAATGACATCTTAATAACTACGAATGGCAATATCGATTTAATGCAAAACATTCCAATCACTGCAGATGAAATTGAAAGTTTAATGAACGAATAAACTAATTTTTATCTGGCTCAATTTCAAGCAACATGTTTAATAGCGTCGTAATTTCTTCCGCTTTAGCCATGTTGCTTTGTTTTTCGTAAGCACTTATTAAATTTCTTAATACTCTTTTAATAATTTGAATATTACTACAAGGATTGTAAAAACTCAGATCTGGCGAAATGTTTAATTGCTTTAAAAAATGATCTACGTCTTTTCGGTTAAACACCGAGCCTTTATTAAATGCATTGATGTAAAATAAAATGCCATTTGCTTCGCCAATAGAAATATGAGGGTACTCCAGTCGTTCATCTAAATACGCTAATACAAAATGCTGTGGTAAATTGATTCCATAAATGGGAATATCGAGTCGTTGTGCGACTACCGCATATATGATGGCTAATGAAATTTGATTGCCACGTCGGGATTCTAATACATTATTAATAAAGGAATTTTGTGGATCGTGAAAATTGCTAGTATTTCCGGTAAAGCCATGCACTGCATAAAATACATGATTCAAAATTTTAACTTTCTCTAAGGGACTCGCATCGTAGCGGAGTTCAATCCATGCGTCTCTCTTTATGGCATCAATTTGATTGATGATTTTTTGTTCGTCTAAATCTGGATACTGCAATCGGGCAACCGATATAAAGCCATTTAGCAAATCAAAAGAACCAGAAATAGCCCAAAGTTTAAGCGATTCTTTTACTGCTATAAATTGTATTTGATGGATTAAGTTTTCTATTCTTTCTTGTAAAAAACTATCTAATGATTGCTCCCATTGCGTTTCGAGCGTTGGAATAATAGCTGTTCCTAAACTCAATACCTTAGCAGAGACTTGTTCATAGACCATTTGATCTGGATCGTCTAATAAGGAAATTAAGGCCGCTATTTCTTTTGAGTTACGCATCTAACACTAAACTAAAGAATTTTAAATTAATAATCAAAATGTTTGTAAAAGGATTATAATAGCTTATTTTTATTCGATGAATATTTTTAAGCAAACTTATTATTATTTAAAATATAGAATTCGTGCAAATACTTTACATGGAACACATTCTCCTTATGTGTATCAATTTTTAGAACAAATTTTGTATCAAAATGTTTCTAGCGAAAGTTTAAAAAAAATTGAATTAAGAAGAGCTGATTTATTAAAAGACCAAAGGCAAATTGAAATTACCGATTTAGGTGCAGGGTCTCATCAAAATAATAATCGAATCAAATCAATACAAGGAATTGCTAAGTCTGCACTCAAACAAGCTCGTTTTGCTGCACTTTATTATAGAATTATAAAATTTAATAATCCAGCGCATATCATAGAATTAGGCACTTCTTTAGGAATTACCAGTTCTTATATGGCATTGGCGTCCACTCAAAAAGTATATACGCTAGAAGGTTGCCCAAATACTTTAAGCATTGCTAAAGAAACATTTGAAGTGTTACAGATAAACAATGTAGAAACAGTTGCAGGAAACTTTGATGATACACTTCCTACCTTACTTGAAAAACTAAATCAGGTTGATTTTATTTATTTTGATGGTAACCATACAAAAGCAGCAACGCTACATTACTTTAATCTTGCACTTAGCAAAGCAAATGAAAATAGCTTATTTATCTTCGACGATATTTATTGGTCGGAAGAAATGATCGATGCTTGGAAAATTATAAAAGCAGATCCGAGGGTAAGTATTACTATCGATTTATATTTCATTGGCTTAGTTTTTTTTAAAAAAGGCCAAGCAAAAGAAAATTTTACGATTTTATTTTAACAAAAAAAACCCTTGTAAAAATACAAGGGCTTTTTTTAAATAGCTTAAATTATTTTGTTTCTTCTGCTGCAACAGGCACTAACACGCCGTTTGCTTCAAAGGTAATTTCGTTTTTAGGTTCTTTAATTGCATCCATTTCTGCTTTTGTAGCACCACCATCTTCTGCATAATGCTTTTGATCTTCTACAGAAATTGTAGCAAACTTAGCTGTTCCTTGCATAATAACTTCTTTACCTGCCATCATTGCATTGTCGGTTGGAACAAAGAATGCATAATCTTTAAAAGTAACTTTCATTACTTCGCCATTTGCCAATTCCACATTCATCCAGCATCCTTTCTTTTGACAAACTTCCACTACTTTCGCTTTTAATTTTGTGTCGTAAGTTGGCGCATTGCCCATCTCTGCAAGTAAAGTAGTTGCATCAATTGTGCTGTCTGGTGTAATCATGCCACCATATGAATCAAAATTACCCATTGCAGTTTCTACTCTTGTTGCATCATTACTTTTTTTAGTTTCTGATGAACATGCTGCAAAGAAAATTGCGATTGCAGCAAATAATATCAATTTTTTCATGTTTATTTTTCTTTAATTTAATACAAAGTTAAGCATATCTCTATTAAAAAATAGCATATTTTAATAGATTTTAACCGAAAAGCTCTTTAAATAACTCGTCTAATCTACCTACTGCAATAATCTCTAAATTGAATTTCTTTTTATCTATTCCTTTCAAAGAAAATACGGAAACAATAATTTTTTCAAAACCCAACCGTTCGGCTTCAGCAATTCTTTGTTCTACCCGGTTAACATTTCGAATTTCTCCAGATAATCCAACCTCTGCAGCAAAACATATTTTAGATGAAATTGGAATGTCTTCGTGAGAAGAAATAATGGCTGCAATAATTGCTAAATAAATAGCAG
>Ga0102863_1000474_pt1 | contig 10643 bp, 11 predicted proteins | sample Colrivmet1449A02_FD_78451 | JGI IMG/M metagenome (GOLD analysis project Ga0102863, IMG submission 78451) | Estuarine microbial communities from the Columbia River estuary - metaG 1449A-02 | ecosystem: Environmental > Aquatic > Marine > Intertidal zone > Estuary | place: USA: Columbia River...
ATGTAAAAAAATAATGATTTTAAAATAAAAATTGATCATAAAAAATTCATAAAAAAAAAGTAAAAACATGACAACTCTTACTGAAAGATTTATCAAAGGTCTACGAGATTATGATTTGACATACGATGAAATTATAAATGGTAATTGGAAATATTATGGTGGAAATAAAGGCTCACATCTTGCATATTATAAATTGGCATCTAAAAATGATATATTGCCTGAACCAACTAATGAATGTGTATGTGGTCATAAAATCAAAGATAATTGTTATATAACGAATGGAACGCATATTCTTGTATTAGGTTCATGTTGTGTAAAACGATTTATTCCAGCCAGTTCAAGAACATGCGAAGTTTGTGGAAATCCTCATAAAAATAGGAAAAAAAATAAATGTAATGAATGTCGTATTGGTGTTTGTGAGCAATGTGATAAACCTTGTAATCCAAGATATAAGAAATGTGGTAAGTGTGTGTTTGGATAAGGTCGCCACAACCCCCCAGAAGGGCGACCCTATGTGTGTGTGTGTTTTTTTTATTGATAGTTATACATACCATTAGAATAAATAACAGATGGAAAATCTGATTTGATAATACGCAATTGATGAATAGAACGAACGCGACTAATCGCAGTGTAGATATCTTGATTACAACGAAGATAGGAAAGATCAACGAAACATTTTTTATGAACTGGAATGGTTTTACCCTGAAAGGAGTGCACAGTGGAAGCATGTGCGATTTCAGTTCTACCTTCAATAGGGAAGTCTAATACTTCACCATGTAGATATGCTTCTTGACCAGAGCATTTCTTAATGACATCATCCATGGTATGTTTAGTAACCTTATACCAATTCTTATCCGAAGTTAACAATGGATTAAATGTATTCCAAATACGATCTTTCACACCAGTCATAACGTAATCCATTGAATACTCCTTTTTTAATTCATCCATTGTAACCGTTGGAATCATCTCATGTAAATAACCAATCAATGATTCATCACGATCCATTCTATTTCTTATCTGTAACTTGAATTGACGAGTTTCCTCATCAACAGAACGATAATCAGCATCAATCATATGATAAGATAAAGGATGATACAATTTATCACCATTAGTCAAAACGGATGATTGGTAATATTTACCCTTGTCATAATCGCCCATAACAATAAGTTGCGAATAAGGATACATTTCTTTAATTTTATTCATCAATCTAACATTCGTCATAGAACCTTCGTCATGCATAATAGTTGGAGGTTGACCAAACTTATCTTTGTGAGATTGTATCTTTTTTCCATGGATATCAAACCCTAACAATTGATTGACAGAACCACCACGACACTTATATTCTACCATCTTTTCTGAAACTAATTCCCATGAAGTAGATACAAAATGTTTATTACGAAATCCATTATCAGTCATCACAATATGAGTTTTACCCGAACCACCTTGACCAGAGATAAAACAATCACCAAGATAAGGAGTGACTTTACCACGTGGTAGATCTACCAGATTTGTCTTGAAAATAAATGGAGAAGTATATTTATTCATGGCAATCTTTTCTTTTGGATTCTCCCAAAGAGTTGTATCAAATGGAAGAGGCTCACGAGTTAGGACAATAGAATCTAATTTGTGAGCAACAATCTCACTAATTTTATATTTACAGGCTTCTTCAAAGACTTGGATTTGAGTATACGCTACAATGGTTGCAGAAATATGTGGCATAATGTAATGATTTTCTTTTTTAGTTTTAGTTAAAATGGTTTGTGTAATTTGATTATATTGAATGTCTTCAATTGGGATATCTTTGTTATTCAAATGTTGAGCCATAACCACTTCAGCAAATTCAGGATCACATGCCATTTTATACATGACACAAGGCTCATGACGCATTTGCATACCTACCCAAATCGCATAGGCTTTTTCTTCCATCATTTTTTCAGAAAATTCAAAATCCATACGTTTGCCCCAAGCCCCATACATGACATCTACTTCACATCCAATCTCACGAAGTTTGACAATCCATGGTGATGCCAATACATAGCGTCCGTGTTCAGTAAATCCATATTCTTTGGCTAATTCTATCTTTTTAGCATTCGTCAATGTTTTGGTCATCTTCTTAATCTGAACTTGATAAATACCGCAATGTGTAACTACATCGTGATCTTTTGCACAGTCACGCACATTAGTAATAATGGAAGGAAATCCCTGATAAACAGAGCATCGTTTGAATTGAGTATATGCTTTCTTCATATCAATTTCAGCAACAGGTGAACCCTTACATTTCTTATTCTTAAAATTAATCATTAAATTTACACCTGACAAAAGGAAATTACATAATTCTGGTTCTTTGATGAGATCAATTGCTATACCACGATCAAATGATTTAGTAAAGTTTAGCATTGTATCCGTTCGTTTGTCACCAATAATATATGCTTTATCGCATGTCAAAATTTTACGTGGATAGGTCATGGTTCCCTCATAACGATTCCATAATTTATTACGAATACATTGATTAATGATTTCAATACCTTCTTCTTTAGAAATTACTTCTGCTTGAATATTCATTTCGTGCATGTCTGAAAGTAGAGTAACATGATTGATTTCAGAATTGATAAATTGTAATGTTTTACCTTTACGATTACGATGATCAAATAGCACTTTATTAAATACGGAATGAATAATAATGCCAGTATCCATTGTCTTTGCTACAAGTTCTAAATCAGATTCTGGGACACCTTTCTCATATTGAATTGCTAATTTTTTAGCCTTATTTATCTTTCTTTGAAAGTTCCATTTGACGCGATCATTTGTAGCATTGCTTTTCATTTTTTCAAAATATGTAATCATTGGTTGAAATACACAATGCTCAATGCCTTCACGAAACGCCTGTTTTTTCATTTTAGCAACAATGGGTTGAAATACAGTAACACGGAGATCAGATGATTTCATGATTTTATCAGCAATGGATTCATCTGCAATAAAACGAGTTTGATTCTTCTTATCTGTTCTAAGTCCAATGACTTTATCTGAGTAGTTGTAATAATGAAAGATAGAATTTAGATCATTACCTTTAATGGTAGTAGAATAAGAATCAACCACCGTAGATCCATTCATCAGATCAGATTGAATGGTCATACCATCCTTCAATTTCATAGAAGACAACAAATCAATAGGTAATTCAAATAGCAAAGATTGATCTTTCTCTTCGCCATTCAACCAATCTCTAATTGATTCCTTAAAAGATTCTACAGATGCTACTTTTGATTTACCAAGAGCCTTCTTCGCCTTACGAGCCTCAGCCTGTGCCTTACGTTTCGCCTCCTTCGCCTCACGCTCCTTACGCACTTCCTCAATCATCTGACGAGCCCGAATCTCAGACAAACGTTGCATCTCCTCACGACGCTGACGCTCAGCCTGTCTAGCGACCTCACGTTCAAAGGCCTCACGTTGCTCTTTCTCAAATTGACGTTTCTCAGCACGACGCTGTAACGAAGCCTTATAGCGGTCTTCCAATACATTCAAACCATGGACTTGACGAGCGAATTGCTGACGGTCAATCTCACCTAAACGTCTTTGTTCGGTAATACGTTGATACTCAGCCAATCTAGAACCAGAATACTCACGAATTGCAATTGGGCGTTGGATACGCTGGATGCCGGACATGTCTCTCTACATATATAAACTAAAATAATCTTTAGACTCCTTCCGCGTTCTTTTTTCTGAGTTGAGACTGCCGGACATATCCGATCTGTTTCAGCCGGAACTCCTCATCCGTTCTATATCGTTCATGATTCTTCTTAATTTGAGTTCCCTTGTTCTTTTCATAATAGCGTTTCTGTGCCTCAATCAGTGCCGGACTGCGTGATTTAATAACAAACAGATGATGAATATATTGGATTGGATCTGTCATTTTGATTTATATATACTACTTTTATATAATATATAAACCAAACTTTAAATAGAAAATAACCTACTTCAACATTGTCGCAACTGCCGGAAGTTGTCCAAACGAAATAGATCGATGAAAGGGTTTATTAAACGGTGAACCAACAACTAATGGTTTTCCAAATGGAAGAGCCAGACGAGCCCGTAGATAATCTTCAGAAACAAATGGTGATGGAATCATTCTATTTAGAACCAAGATCATATGCCATACCAGTCACTGACCTGTCCTTCGCAATTGTTTCGTATAGATCAAGATCAGCCTCAGAAGGAATAATACATTTGAGAGAAGCAATTATCTGTTGCACATCGTTTAATTGTTCCTTATTTTCATACCGGAAGGATTCGTGAAGAACCTTATCATTCGGAGTCATCAACGATTTATTCGTTTCGTATTCAGCGTAAGTGATAACGTGGATATGAGCCATCTACTATGCTTAGCGAATCAAATTGACTGAACCAGCCATATCAATGGTCAGAATCTGCTGAACAGCACAGAACACAAAGAATTCACCAGTGCTAGCAGTGCCATTCCACTGAACAACCAAATTCTGAACAGGAGTTCCCACAAAACTGAATTCGCCGTTAGTGATGTTTTCACGATTCAGTGATAGACCACCTAGATAAGCACCCGAAGCATAGTTTGTGCGATCACACAGCGACAAAGAAATATCATTCGCGACGGCATTACCAGCAGTATTCGCAAGAGGCCCGGCTGAAGTGCGTGAAGTATCAAACATCAGATTCAGACAACGATTCATCTCCAAAAATTGCTGTGAAACCTGAGACAGATTCGCGTTATGAACCAAAGCACCATCCGCATAGACGTAGCACTGAGTCTGACCACCATCAGTGAGATGACCAGCATTACGCTGAGTTTGAGTGGGTTGAGTTCCCCACAGAATGCAACGAACGGATGAGGAGTTCAGACCAATTGTCTGAGTAATAGAAGCCTGTTGAGCATAACGCGAGTTGTGGAAAGTATCAATTTTCATCTGATACACACGAGAAGCCAACATCGCCTTGATGCCCTGCTCATAGGCTGGTTCAGGAACGAGATTCTCAAAGACGAGAGAAGCATCGCTAATTGTGTAATTGGTAACAGCATCACCTGAACCCTGAGTAATTGCCTGTAGAACAGACTCAGTATCAATCTGAAGCAGAGCAGAGGAGAGGAGGAAGAGGGGCAAATGCTGTTGAGCATTAAATACACCAAGTGGAATAGGAACACAAACAGTTACAGACTGACCAGTATTAAAAGCACCAGGAAAGACTTGATCGTGAATCTTAGCGTCCGATTCAAGATATTGTTGATTTGTGGCGTGAAGGAGGAGAGAATTGTATAGTTTATTGGCCATGTTCAATGATTCCACATTCTGACCGGACAGAATCGCTGAGATACGCTGAAAAACGGAAGCACCAGAACCCGATTGTTTGAACGCCCATGAATAGGCCACAGCCTGAGTCACGTTACAAGTGAATTTTACATATGCTGAACCTGAAACCATAAAACCACTGCCCATATTGGCAGGAAGTTGAAAGAGCAGAGGCTGACCAGCATTGACCGTGCCGGACTGTGAGGCTACAGAAACAATTCGACGGGCAGAGGAATTCGCCAGACGAGGACGAGCCTCAGGCATCCATGAACTTGGGACATCCTGTTGAGCCACACTAAGCGAATATGATTTGAGGGGCTGTGAACCGGACATTAAAATTGATTATCTACTTATGCTTGATAATATTTTCTTTTCACAACTCCGCCATCTTGTAATCCAACCGATTTCGCGATATCACCGACTGTCTTGGCCTGATCCAAAAGCGACTGAACCCCCTTCGCTCCAGCGATGATTGGCTGGGCTAATGAGCCGAGCACCGGAATCTTTGAAACAAAATCTCCTGCTCCTGCGATAATATCAACAGGCTTACGAACCACGTCATATACTTTACCTGCTACATTCTTTGCACCTGACCATACATTACTTGCCGTAGACTTAATGCCTTCCCATAGATCCGAAAACCAGCCCATTGATTAAATACTACTAATATATCACATTATTCAAAGGGCACAACTGCTAAACTCAAAATACAAAAATCAAACCGATTATTGGCTCCGCCGTTATATGCAATAGAGGATGTGATCTCTACATCAATACCGCCTCCCGTAGTCTCCAGATAAAATGGATAATTACCACCCATATCCTGAGCATGTTCACCACGATTACAAAAGATCAGAGCATTGCTAGGCTGATACGCTTTACGAATTGAATCAGATTTAATCGTAATTAGACGGTTATCATGTGTTTGTGTTGAATCCGCAATTGTAAAACCAATGAGTTTACATTCATATCGCCCGTTAAGACCTACAGGATACATTAGACGAGCCGGAAGACTACCAGCACTACCTTGAATAATAATCTGACACAATTGAGGAGAAGCCATTACTACTTCTTCTTGCTATAATAATTTGCTTTTATTGCATTTAATTGTTTTTCCGCCTCTGTCTTACTTTTCCATTCTTTGCTCAACGGATTACCCCGTTCACCATAGACTTTGTATTGGTTATGATTGGGACGTTTGCGAATAAACCACGGCATGGACTTTTATTAAGAAGATAGAGATTAATCTCCGCCTTGCACACTTGGCGGAGCAAGTGTTTAGTCCCCAAAAAAATAAATCTAAGTGACGAATCTCTCAGGACTAATCAATCCCCAATCCTCTGCCTTTTTCTTAGCAGAAATACCTAATTCGGATAAATAACTCCCAAGATCTCTATTAGGATCCTGTCGTAAATTACTTATTAACCGATCATCGGATTCACGGACTAAATCACGTAACTCTTTGTCTCCTATTTTACCTGCATCTTTTGCCTTTCTAAACCGATCATAATCTATATCATGTTGGCGACATGCTGAATCAGAAGCATTAATCGGATTACCTTCATCTAATTCATTACCTGGGCCACAATAACGATAACCACCAGGAGCGGTAAATTTACCTTTTGCCCAGTTACTGGCAGTGTGTATTACATTACCAACTGTATTCTTAAACGAGTCATACACATTACCGACTGTCTGACTTGCTTTACTAAAAAGATCACCAAACCAACCCATACTACTTCATACCTGATAATTTAATGCCGTTTTTCTTCAAAAACTGCGAAACCAACGATACATGCTTTTTCGGAACGACTAACTCACCAGGCATTAAACGAACCAATACCCGATCCGGATCATCCTTTTTCAGAATCCCATCAGGAATGTTTACATGTGATTCATCCACCATACCGCCATTAGCAAATACAGGCATCCCCCACATAGACACATGCGGAATATTGGGAGCAAATCCATATCTAGGAGGGCACATCTCTATATTAGAGTGACAATATTAAACGAAGGAACTCCTAACAAATTAAACATACAATCCCAAAAAGCGTCCTTTATTCTCTCTGAAATCCATCCGATAAAAAACAGAGGAATCGGAGAATAGTCTTTGCAACAGAAGGCTTACGAATCTTCTTCGCCAGAAGCAATCGCTCAAATTCTGCTTTAAAGGCCTGACGGTGTGGAAAGGTTCGCACGAGATTCTCTGCTCCAATATCGACTGGAAAATCATCATATCCATCCAGTAATCCTACCACACATACAACATGATATGCCTTCAGATCTTCCTTTGCCAAGGTATCACGATGGACTTTCTCATTCAAATCAAACACAGCATAATCAAACTGGTGTTGAGCAAGAGGAATATTGCGAAAGGATTCGTGCCATATCAACACCTTGCCGTAGGATTTCAATAGATCAATTTCCTCAGGTTTCAATGGACGAGAACAAGCCAATACAAAAGGTTTTTCATCTCCGTGGCGTGGAATATCTACCGCTTTAACGTCCGACAGATCTAGATCCCGTTTAATCACAGGTGGAAGATTATCTAAGATACTGGCCATTATATACTTATTGTTTGGAAATTAATTGGCTAACCAGTCCTGCCATCTTTTCCAAGTCCTTCTGCATCTTCGCCATCTTGACCTCTTGCTCTCTTGCCCATGTTTCTAATACTTGATTACGTTGCGTTAGGATATCAATCTCCTCCATCAGCCCCTTTACTGCATTGACCGTGTGCGATAAGATAGGGCGGTCATTTACACCCAGTGTGTTCTTATCCGTTAAAGTCTGTTCTGCCACAGGCTTTTTCATCTCCTCTTCGTATTCATACCAATGATTACAGACGTGTCTAGATACACCTGCCTGTATCGCACTCTCCAATACGTTCTGAGCGATAAACCCCTCCTGAGCACAACAACAGAACTCGGGCTCTTCATACTCTACGTCCTGTCCATCTGCCGTCTTCTGTTTCGTAGGGCAGGTGTTCTTCATACAGAAACTGGAAGGTTTCAAACCCTTAATGAATTTAATTGACGAAGCAGGCGATAGTTCTTCAATATTTCGTTTAATACGTGAATCACTGGCGATGCCATAGCCTGCCCCCTGATTGACGTAGAAGTATCCAGACCCTGTATTTTCCAAGTTCATATGAACCATAAAAATGTCCCAGTTACGACTGATAAGAACAGCATTTCCTGCTAGATAAACCTTACGGTCATAAAACCCATCTCCTCTGATAATCCACGAATGGATATTATCATGAATTCCCCACTGATTACCACCATCTCCCATAAAACAGAACCTAGTCCATAGCCCATATCCAAACCAGCCATTTCGTCCATACCCATAGGTTGTGACATGCCCATATGGGTTCCCCATCCCTTCAGGGCTTTGTAGCCCACGTCCTATGCTTTGCCAGTATAATCCTGAGTTACTATTATTAATACGAAACCAATCATTCGTATAAACTTGTGCCCCTGTGATATCACCCCCAACGCTAAGGTTATTACCAGTAATGACCATCAAACCTGTATGTTCCAATGTTCCATATGATTTAATCATACCATAATTACCAGCCTGATACGGGTAATAATTCAAATATAATTCCTTACCAAGTCCCGCATCCAAATGAAGGTTACCGTTGGTTGAGATCACTTGGGCAGTATTTGCATTAACGGCGTTTGTTCCAGAACCCACACGAAGATACGCCCCCCATGTTGCGTTCGCACCATAAACCGTCACGGATGAATCACCAGCACCTAGGGTAGCGTAGCCTCCTGGTTCAATCGCCATGCCCGTTCCACTGTTAGACATCAGACGGAGACGACCCGCATCGTTGCGAAGTGTTGCGGTATTTACTCCTCCATCCTCTGTTCGTGTGTTGCTGTTCTGGAAAAGAACACACCCATTCCCTGTGTTATTAATCACAGCAAATAGGGCGTAGGAACCTGAGCCACTGTTTGGATTGACTACATATGACCTTGTACCTCCGTTTGTGTTCCTATAGACGTGAAGAGCACCATTTGGACTTGTGGTTCCAATGCCTACATTACCATTAACTTGTAAATTTCCAGCAACGCCAAGATTACTAGCAAAGGAAGCAGGAGATGCTCCCCATCCCATATCTCGTCCTATGGTGAATCCACCTCCTACATAATACATGAAAGAGGCCACACGGTCTCCCGCATCATGGACGGCGATTTCGGTATTACTTTGGCATTCCATCAAAATACCCGCCGTGTTAGACGTCCAAAATGAACCACCTCCATAGTTTCGGTCTATGCCTCCAAGAGTCAAAGAACCGGCCGCCATATGGTTATTGGGAACAGCATAGGCCGTTCCTCCAACGACGTTAAGTAGTCTATCATTCAATATCAGATCGCCTCCAGTGTTCAGAGACATTACATTCGTAGTGCCATTATACCATTTATGAACGCCCGTCGTTGGTGTGCCATACCACAACGTTCCTCCATTAATTCCGAGTGCATAGGGACAACTATTCGCATCACCAGGCCATAGGATAAGACGTGTTCCTGGTCCTCCGTTGGTGCCGTTTGATGGAGCCGATACATTCACATCATGAAACTTCCCCTTGCCTACTACATATAAATTCGTATCAATGCTTGTCCCTGACACTCCCACGCCCAGTGCGGCATTCACATACACCGAGCCATTCGTTCCCTCTCCAGAGACACGAAGACGTTCTACCACTGTTCCAGTGCCCCCATCAACATGAAACCCAATCTCTGTCTTATCCGTAGATGGCATATAGCCTTGAATATAAGCGGAGCGATTTGTTCCTGTAGTTGATCCGAATAGGAATCGCTGGTTGATGTATTGACCACCAGCGTAGGTCGCATTGTTGAGGACGAAGAAATCGGCCGAGCCTGTCTTCCCTATCTGGAAAATACCGATGTCTGGGTTCTGTCCGACTCCAACCTTATCAAACAAACGGATGCGTCTATCCGATGCAGTCGTTCCTGCTCCGACCATATCCAAACAACCAGTGGTAAAGGCTTGATAGCCGATTTTACCAGCATTTCCATCTTTCCCTGATACACCACTACCAAACTCTATGATGTTCGATGAGGTCAATCCGAGCGTTCCTGTCATCGTGTCTCCCGCCTTCAAGACCCGAAGATTGTCTTGTGTATCAACGTAAGAGGTAGAAGCCTTTCCGTTAATCTGTGTTTGGATCGCCGAGGTTACTCCGCTTAGGTAAGATGCCTCTAGTAATGTGACTGAAACCGCTTGAACATTGCCTGCGACGCTAAGCCCCAATAGACGATTGGCCATCAGGCCAGAGAGAGTAATAGGAGATAC
>Ga0102863_1000477_pt1 | contig 10627 bp, 8 predicted proteins | sample Colrivmet1449A02_FD_78451 | JGI IMG/M metagenome (GOLD analysis project Ga0102863, IMG submission 78451) | Estuarine microbial communities from the Columbia River estuary - metaG 1449A-02 | ecosystem: Environmental > Aquatic > Marine > Intertidal zone > Estuary | place: USA: Columbia River...
CAGGTTTCGGTGGGGTAATAGGCGCGGTGGAACTGAGCGTGGTGCCGGGTGAAGACACGCGGCTGCTGCTGGCTTCGTTAATCGTCGTCATAGTCGGTGGCATGGGCAGCGTGGTGGGTGCGGCCATCGGGGCTGCGATCCTGGGCCTTGCAGAAACGTATGGGCTGGCTTACGCGCCGACTTACAGTGTGGTCTTCACCTTTGTAATTCTCATCGGCGTACTCGCCTTCCGGCCACGCGGCATCATGGGGCGGCCGGCATGACCGCAGCAAAGTGGCGCAGAGCGATGAATACTGGGGTGGTCAGTGCGGTTCCACGTTTGCTGCCGAGCGCGGGTGGTAGTGCCGCACCAACTGCTGCGCCTGCGCCCGACCCTTACGCCGACAGCAACGCGCCGCGTTGGTTGAAGTTTTTGTGGCGCAATTTATCTCCGCGCCACGTATTCACTTTGGCCTTTGTCCTGCTGCTGCCCCTAATCGTTTCGCCTTTCATCATCTACCAAGTCGCGTCGCAGGCATTGATCTTCGGCCTGATCGCGCTGTCTCTCACTTTCTTGGCTGGCTACGGCGGCATGGTATCCCTCGCGCAGATGTCGGTGGCCGGCATGGCCGGCTACGCGTTGGCGGTGTTGGGTGTCAGCGGCACTGAAACCAGCCTGGGCTGGCCTTGGGGCGTGGTGGTTCCATTTGCCCTATTTATAGCGGTGCTATGCAGTACGTTAATCGGTTGGTTGTCTGTGCGAACCGATGGCATCTACACCATCATGATCACGCTTGCAATCGGCGTGGCCTTTTATTACCTCGTGCTACAGAACTACACCGTGTTCAACGGTTTCCAGGGTTTCCAGAAGGTGTACCCGCCGCAGATCTACGGCGTAAACTTGAGCGATCCAGTGCCCTTCTATTTTCTATGCCTGTTCTGGGCCATGGCTGGGTATTTTCTGATTCAGTGGCTTGTGCGCACGCCTTTTGGCATTGCGCTACAAGGCACGCGCGACAACGCGCGGCGCATGAGTTCGCTTGGTTACAACGTCACTGCCCACCGGGTGGCGGCGTATGCGGTCTCGGGTTTGCTGGCGGGCGTCGGCGGCGTACTGCTGGTTTGGTACAACGGCCTCATTTCCCCGGGATCGGTGGGTACCGGTTGGCTCATCAATCTGCTGGTGATCGCCGTGCTCGGTGGCATGAAGCACCCCATCGGCGCCTTCCTCGGTGCCATCGTCTTCATCTTGTTGCAGACGTTCGCCATCGACGTGATCGACCGCGAACGTTTTAACCTTGTCATCGGTGGCGTGTTCCTGTCCATCGTGCTGTTTTCCCCCGACGGCCTGCTCGGCCTGTGGGCGAAGTTGCGTATGCGCTTCGGCCCCAGCCAGGTCATTACTTCAACCACTAGGAGACATCTGTGAAAAATACCAAGCGAATCTGGATCCGTTCGATATTGTGCGCCGCTGCCATGGCATCCCTAAATGGCATCGCCTTTGGGCAGGGCCAACCCGTGAAGATCGGCCTTTTGGCCACGCTGGAAGGCCCGTTCGCGGCCGGCGGTGCCGACGGAATGCGCGGTGCCGAACTGGCCGTCAAGCAGCGGGGCGGCGTGGTGGCAGGGCGCAAGATTGAAATCATCAAGGCCAGCTCCGACGCCAAGCCAGACGTGGCCGTCAACGCCACGCGCAAGCTGGTCGAGCAAGACAAGGTCGATATCATGGTCGGCCCGCTGTCTGGCGGCGAGGGCATTGCCGTCAAGGACTACTCCAAGACGCAGCCGCAGGTGACCTTCATCAACGGCGGCTCGGGCGCACAGGCCACCACGCTGGTCAACACCAGCTCCAACTTCTTCCGCTTTAACACCGAAGGCGCGCAGTGGATGGTGGGCCTTGGTAAAGCGGCGATGGACAAGGGCTACAAGCGCACGATGATCATCGCGGAGGACTACGCGTTTCCGTATAGTCAGGTGCAAGGCTTCATGGCCGAGTACTGCCGGTTGGGCGGCAAGGTGCCCGTCAAGGCATGGGTGCCACTGGGTGGCAAGGATTACTCGTCAGTTATTGCCACGATCCCCAAAGACGTGGACGCGTTGTTAGTTATTCTGGGAGGCGCCGACGCGGTGAACTTCCTCACGCAATACGAGAACTCGGGTGGTGACAAGCCAATGATGGGCGGCAGCATCACCGTCAGCCAGGACGTGCTCAACTACAAGGGTAAGCGACGCGACTCGTTGGTGGGCACCATCTCTGCCGGGCCGTTGGCCGACAGCTTCGACGGCGCCGACTGGAAGGCTTTCGTCGCAGACTACCAACGGAACTACCCAGTGTCGGCCGGTGGCTATCCAAGCCCCAGCCTCTTCGCCTTCGTCTATTACGTCAACATGAAGGCAGCGCTCGACGGTCTTGCGGCCGTGAATGGCGACCTGAGCGGCGGCCAGGCCAAGTACCGCGATGCGCTGCAGAAAATGGTGTTGAAGACCCCCACCGGTGACGTGCGTCTGGACAGCAACCGCCAGGCCATCGGAACCACTTTTGTTACCGAAGTTGTGAAGGACTCCAGAGGTAATCTGTCGACCAAGGTGTCGCGCAAGGTCGACAACATCGACCAGACGCTTGGCATCAAGCCCGAGGACTTCAAGATGGGCTCGCGCGACGTGCCGGCTTGCCCATGACCCGCTTCCGCCACCATGGCATCGATCAGTAACCTGACACCACGGCGCGATCGCGCGCCGCGCCACTCGGCATCGGCGACCCCCAAGGCGCTGATGTCGGGCGACGCGCTGGTGCTCGAAGGCGTGACGCGCGCTTTTGGCGCGTTGCGCGCGGTGGACGATGTTTCTCTGACGGTGGCCGCGGGCCAGAAGTACGCCGTGCTCGGCTCCAATGGGGCTGGCAAGACGACGCTTTTTAACGCCATCACAGGAGACTTTCCGCCCACCTCGGGAAGGATCCTGTTTTTTGGCGAAGACATTACTGCGCTACCGCCCCATGAGCGAATCCGCAAGGGCCTGCGGCGTACCTACCAATCGTCGTTGCTGTTCAAGGAGTTGAGCGTGCGCGATAACCTGTTTTTGGCCGTGCGTGGCGTCAGCAGCGGACGCTTCAGTTTTTTGCGCGCCGGCGCTACGCATGCAACACAAGTGGCCGCCGAAGACATCTTGCACCGCGTTCGCCTTGATGCCCTGAGGGATGAACTGGTTGGCAACCTGGCTCACGGCCAGCAGCGCCAGCTGGAAATCGGCATGGCATTGGCGGGAGCGCCGCGCCTGATCCTCTTTGACGAGCCGGCTGCGGGCCTGTCGCCTGCTGAGCGGCGCGAGCTGGTCGCGCTATTGCGCGGCCTGCCGGCGCACATGAGCTTTGTGCTCATCGAACACGACCTCGATATCGCACTCCGCGTGGTCGAGCGAGTGACCGTCATGCACAACGGGCGCGTGCTCCGGCACGGCACGCCCGATGAAATCGAGAACGACGCCCAGGTGCAGGCCATTTACATGGGAGGCAAACATTGACACCCGCAGATAGCGCTCACGGCCCCATGAGCTGGTTGTCAAAACCGGCTGCGTCGAGCACCAAGGGGCCATTGCTGGTCATCGAGGGCCTTGACGTCTATTACGGCCGCGCTCATGCCTTGCAGGGTGTGAGCCTGACCCTCGACCATGGCGTACAAGGTATCGTGGGCCGTAACGGCATGGGCAAAACCACCCTGTGCAACGCGATCACCGGGCTGGTTCCCGCCAGCGGCAGCATCAGGCTGGCAGGCGAAGAACTCCTCGGGCTCAGCCCCAATCGGATCACGAAGCGCGGCGTCGCCTACGTGCCGCAGGGCCGCCGCGTTTGGCCCAGTTTGACGGTTGATGAAACGCTCAAGCTCGTTGCGCGCAAGAAGCGCGACGTGGATCGCGTCTATTTCATGTTCCCGCGTCTAGCGGAGCGCAAGGGCCATGGGGGAGGGCAACTTTCGGGCGGTGAGCAGCAGATGCTGGCCATTGGCCGTGCGCTGCTTTTGGAGCCACGCCTGCTGGTGATGGACGAGCCCACCGAAGGCTTGGCACCGGTGATCGTGGAGCACGTCGCTAAGTCGTTGCGTGCGTTGGCGTCTGAAGGGGAGATTTCCATTCTGCTCATTGAGCAGAATCTGGGCGTGGCACTGGAAGTGGCCGATGCCATCGGTGTGATGGTCAATGGTCGCATCGCGCACCAGATGCCGGCAGCGCTGTTGGCAGCTGATCGGGAGTTGCAGGAGCAACTCTTGGGCGTGCGTAGTGGCGGCCATCATGACGAAGCCGAGCCCGAAGTGCCAGCAGTTGCATCAGTGCCAAGCGACAGCCAGCCGCAGCAGGTCTATACCGTGCAACGCGCCCATGGCCAGGGGATGCCGTCGCTCGACGACCCGGCACCGCGAACAGTGCGCGGCTTCAACCGTTGGAACGCCGGCGATTCGGCTGGCGCTGTGGTGGACATCGCGCGTGAGCCGGTCGCGCCTACTGCTATCTCCACACCCATATCCGCGGCGTCCAGAAGCAGCAAAGTGCTGGAGTTTCCGGTGGCCGCCACCAGCGGGCGAGCCGCTTACATTGCAGGCACCTTTGACACCAAGGGCCGCGAGCTCTTCTATATTCGCCAGTGTTTGGAAAAACTCGGTCTGCGTGTTGTGACGGTGGATCTGTCGACCAGTGGCCGGCCCTCACCGGCGAGCGTGCACCCGCGCGAAGTTGCGCGCCATCATCCGCAGGGCGAAGCGGCGGTGTTCAGTGGAGACCGCGGCAGTGCCGTGACTGCGATGGCGCAGGCATTCGAGCACTACCTAAGCACGCGTCGCGACTTGGGCGGCATCATTGCTGCTGGCGGCTCGGGCGGAACTTCCCTTGCAACACCGGCCATGCGCGCATTGCCCATCGGCGTGCCCAAAGTCATGGTCAGCACCATGGCCAGCGGGGACGTACGGCCTTATGTCGGTCCGAGCGATATCTGCATGATGTATTCGGTTACGGACGTGCAGGGCATTAACCGCATCAGCGAAAAGGTGCTGGCCAACGCGGCGCATGCGCTGGCCGGCATGGTGATGCACCCGCCCACGGAGTCGGCAGCCAACAAGCCGGCGTTGGGTCTGACCATGTTTGGCGTTACCACCCCCTGCGTGCAGGCGGTGACAAAGCGCCTGCAGGAAGATTTCGATTGCCTTGTCTTCCATGCCACCGGCGTTGGCGGACAAAGCATGGAGAAGCTGGTTGAGTCGGGCATGCTCGCCGGTGTGATTGACGTCTCCACCACCGAAGTGGCCGACGAGATCGGCGAGGGCGTGCTGAGCGCTGGCCCGACGCGCCTGGATGTCTTTGCGCGGCACGCCGTGCCTTACGTCGGCAGTTGCGGCGCGCTCGACATGATCAACTTCGGCGGCTGGGACACTGTGCCGGAGCGCTTCAAGGGGCGCCTGCTCTACCGCCACAACCCCAGCGTGACGTTGATGCGCACCAGCGTCGACGATAACCGTTTGATGGGTGAGTTCATCGCTGCCAAGCTCAACGCCATGCAGGGGCCGGTGCGTTTTCTGATTCCAGAAGGCGGTTTTTCGGCCATCGACAAACCCGGCCAGCCTTTTCACGACCCCGAAGCTGACCGCATGCTGTCCGCCACCATCGAACAACACTTTCGCAGTGGTGCCGAGCGCAAGCTCGTGCGCTTTCCGCACAACATCAACGACGACGCGTTTGCGGACGCATTGGTGGCCGCGTGGCACGACGTGCAGAACGCAGCCGCCAGTGCCCGTCGCGCCTGATAACCCAAGACAAATTACCCAATGGCCCGCATACCCCGCCAAGTCCTGCTCGATCGGTTCCGCGCCAAGATCGCCGCCGGCCGCCCCCTCATAGGCGGCGGCGCCGGCACCGGGCTCAGCGCCAAGTGCGAAGAAGCCGGCGGCATCGACCTCATCGTCATCTACAACTCGGGCCGCTACCGCATGGCCGGGCGCGGATCGCTCGCGGGCCTGTTGGCCTACGGCAATGCCAACGAGATTGTTTGCGAGATGGCCCGTGAAGTGCTGCCGGTGGTCAAGCACACGCCGGTGCTCGCCGGCGTCAACGGCACCGACCCCTTTATGCTCACTGAGCCTTTCCTGCGCCGCATCATCGATTTGGGTTTTTCCGGCATCCAGAACTTTCCCACTGTGGGCCTGATCGACGGCACCTTCCGCGTCAACCTCGAAGAGACTGGCATGAGCTACGCGCTCGAGGTCGACTTGATCCGCACCGCCCGAGCCATGGATTTGCTCACCACGCCTTACATCTTCAGCAAACAGAACGCGTGCGACATGGCCGCGGCGGGCGCCGATATCGTGGTGTGCCACCTTGGCCTTACGACTGGCGGCGCCATCGGGGCCGAGACCGGCCTGAAGCTGGTTGATTGCGTTGCGCCCATCAATGCATGGGCGGCTGCTGCCCGTTCCGTCAACCCCGAAGTCCTCGTGCTATGCCACGGCGGACCGATCGCGACGCCGGAGGATGCGCAATTCATCCTCGCCAACTGCCCCACCTGTGACGGCTTTTACGGCGCGAGCTCAATGGAGCGCCTGCCTACTGAAGTGGCGCTCACCGAAACCACCCGGCGCTTTGTCGCCATGCGGCGCTGATAGCCATGACGACGCGCTACCCCTTTAATTTGCTGAACTTGACTGGAGATCAACCATGACCGGTGCTGAATTCGGAAACTTCCTTCTCGCCTTGATTGTCGTCGCCATCGTGGTGGCAGTCTTGGTGTGGCTGCTGCACTGGCTGTACCTGCGCAGCTCCAAGGAGCGCGCTTTTGTTCGAACCGGCATGGGCGGTCAAAAGGTGGTGCTCGACGGCGGCGCCTTCGTGTTGCCGATTGTGCATGACGTGATACCCGTGAACATGAACACTCTGCGCCTAGAAGTCATGCGTGGTCGCGACAAAGCACTCATCACCAAGGACCGAATGCGCGTCGACGTGATCGCCGAGTTCTACGTGCGCGTCGCAGCCCACCCGGACGCGGTTGCAGCGGCCGCGCAAACGCTGGGCCTGCGCACGATGGAGCCGGAGCAGTTGAAGGAGCTGGTCGAGGGCAAGTTCGTAGACGCGCTGCGCACCGCGGCAGCCGAAATGTCGATGGAGGAGCTGCACGAGAAGCGCGGTGCTTTCATCAAGCGCGTGCGCGAGTCGGTGGCCGAAGATCTCACCATGAATGGCCTGGAGCTGGAAGCGGCATCGCTGACCCAGCTCGACCAGACAGGAATGGAGTATTTCAACCCGAGCAACGCTTTCGACGCAGAAGGCCTTACCCGCCTGACGGAACAGATCGAACACCGCAAGAAGCAGCGCAACGACGTTGAGCAAGACACGCTGATCGCCATTCGCAACAAGAACCTCGAGGCCGAGAAGCTTGGCCTAGACATCGACCGTGAGAGCGAATATGCGCGCCTTTCGCAGCAGCGGGAAGTAGAGATCGCCCGCGCTCGCCAGCGCGCGGAGGTGAGCACCGAGCGGGCCCAGCGCGAGCAGGCGGCAGAGGGGGCACAGATCCAGGCCAAGCAGATCATCGACGAAGCGCGCATCCGTTCCGAGCAGAGCATCGAGCAGGAGCGCATCGGCAAAGAGCGCGCCATCCAGTCATTGGAGATTGAACGCCGTATGGCAGTCGAGTTGGCCGAACAGCAGCGCGCCATTGCTGTGGCTCGCGAAAGCGAGGCCCAGAGCGTAGCCCAGGCCGCAGCAGACACGGCACGTGCCACCGCAGTGGCAGCGGAAGAAAAGGTCTTCACCGCGCGGGAGGTCGAGATGGCCGAGCGCAAGAAGACCATCGACCTGATCGGCGCTCGCCAGGAGGCCGAGCGCGAAGCGCTGCGCCTGACGACTGCGGCCCATGCCGAGATGCAGGCTAGCACCGACCGCGGCACTGCCATCCGGGCCCAGGCCGAGGCCGATGCCGACGCTGATAAAATCAAGTCTATGGCGATGCGCCTGCGCGCGGAGATCGAGGCCGAGGGTTTGCAGTTAATGAATGCCGCGCACAACATGCTTTCGCCCGAAGCTCGCATGTCGGCCCTGCGCATGCGTCTGGTGGAGAAGGCTGAAGGCATCATCCGCGAGTCGGTCAAGCCGATGGAACGCATAGAGGGCATTAAGATTCTGCACGTCGACGGCCTTGGCGGTTCGGGAGGCGGTGGCGGTGGCGACGGCTTGAACGGCAACGGCAATTTTGCCGACGGCATCGTCAATTCGGCGCTCCGCTTCCGCGCCCAAGCCCCGCTAGTCGACCAGTTGCTACGCGAAATTGGTATCGAAGGCGGCGACATACAAAACCTGGTGGGCGGCGTCAGCGGCGCCAACGCTGGTCTGCCTTTGACCGCGCCAAAGGAGTAGCCGGTGATTCAAATCTACGTGAGCAGCGTTATCGACGCCGGCGCCGACACGGTCTGGTCGCGTATCCGTGACTTCAATGCGCTGCCGCAATGGCACCCAGCGATAGCCGATAGCCGCATCGAGAACAACGAGCCGAGCGACCGCGTCGGCTGCATCCGGCACTTCCACACCCGTGACGGCGGCATGATCCGCGAACGCCTGCTGGCGCTGTCGGACTACGACTTCAGCTGCAGCTACGAAATCATTGAGAGTCCGATGGGTGTCGACAACTACGTGGCTACACTTAAGCTCACGCCGGTGACGGACGGAACGCGCTGCTTCGCCGAATGGAGCGCGGAGTTCGACTGCACCGAGGGCCGCGAGGCCGAGCTGACGCAGACTATCGGCAACGGTGTCTTCCAGAGCGGCTTCGACGCGCTGAAACGGCACTTCGAAAGGCGCTGACTTCAATGCTGCAGCGCGTCGTTCGCAGCACCATCATCGACGCGCCGATCGAGCGTGTGTGGGCGGTGTTGCGCGACTTCAATAGCCACGACCATTGGCACAACGTGGTCGATTCCAGCCGCATCGAAGGCGAGGAACGCAGTGACCAGGTCGGTTGCATCCGCAGCTTCTCGTTGAAGGACGGCAATCGCATCCGCGAGCAGCTTCTGACGCTCGATGATCATCAGCACAAGAGCACGTATTGCATCGTCGATGCCACGGTGCCACTGATTCGCTACGTGGCCACGATCACGCTTAAGCCGGTGACGGATGGCAACCGCACCTTTTGGCATTGGGAATCGACCTTCGGCACGCCGCCTGGAAGGGAGCGTGAGCTGAGCAACATGGTTTCTCAGGGCGTATATGAAGCTGGTTTCGAGAATCTTCGCCGCCACCTGGCAGTGGGCGGCGATTTGCTCGTACCAGGCTCCAGCCACATGGCGATGCCGCGGGCGTTGCCGGTTCACAGCCGTCGCATCGTAGTCGCGCAATATGGCGGAGCGGAACAGCTTGTGCCGCAAGACGGGGAAGCACCGGCGCCTGGGCCAGGCGAGCTGCGTATCCGTCAGCGCGCCATTGGCGTCAACTACATCGATGTCTACCTGCGCAAGGGCTGGATCCCGCAGCTGCTCGCGCCTTACGGCACCCCGGGTATGCAAGCGGCCGGCACCGTGATCGATGTCGGCGAAGGCGTGCATGGCTTCATGCCAGGCGATCGCGTCGCCTACATCGGCCCGTTACCGGGTGGTTATTGCAGTGTGCGCAGCGTTCCCGCGGCTTGGGTCGTTCAACTTCCGCCGGCGGTGGAAGACGCCAGCGCCGCCAGCATGCTGCTCAAGGGCATCACCGCCGACTACCTGCTACGCGACCTCGGCCACGTGCGGCCTGGCACGCGGTTGTTGGTTCATGCCGCGGCCGGCGGCGTCGGTCTGTTGCTATGCGGCTGGGCGCGCAGCCTGGGCGCGCGCGTGATTGGCACCGTGTCTAGCGAAGAAAAAGCCCGTACCGCCCGCGAACACGGTTGCGAGCAGGTGATCGTCACGCGCGACTATCGATTTGCCGATGGTGTGCTGAGGCAATGGCCCGAAGGCGCGGAAGTCATCGTCGATGGCTTGGGCGAAGCGGCTAGGCAAGAGAACTTTGTGGCCCTCGCACGCTGCGGCCACTGGATCAGCCTGGGCCAGGCAACCGGTGCACTGCAGCCGATCTCGACCGATTGGCTTGCGCAGAAGTCGGCCACTTTCTCGCGCCCGGTGGCTTTCGACTACGTTGCCACACCGGCACTGATGGCTGAACGGGCGCAGCGGCTGTGGGCAGTTTTGGCCGATGGCAGCGTCAAGGCGCCTCCCATCGAACGCTGGTCACTGGATGCTGCTGCCCGTGCGCACGAGCGGCTTGAATCGCGCGCTACCATCGGCGCCCTTGTCCTCGTGGCCTGAAAGGAGACACCATGATCGTTGGCATGAACCACTTCACTATTACCGCCGAAGACGAGCGCAAGACGCTCGACTTCGATCCGTTAGAGACCCTCTAGGCGTCGCCGTCGGCGAGTACGCAAAAGACATACAAAGTAACAAACTTGCAATCTTTACCCATCCTAATAAAAGACCACTGCGCCGAATTGGCAAGGTCCGTAAAACAATGAACTCCATTCAATCATTGCGTTTAATTTTGATTTTGTCGATTGCATCGTTGGCAACAGGTTTGACGCTTGCTCAGACTGCTAGCACCAGTTCGCGCTATACCGTGTCTCCTGTAAGTCCAGACGGCATTGGCA
>Ga0102863_1000488_pt1 | contig 10510 bp, 7 predicted proteins | sample Colrivmet1449A02_FD_78451 | JGI IMG/M metagenome (GOLD analysis project Ga0102863, IMG submission 78451) | Estuarine microbial communities from the Columbia River estuary - metaG 1449A-02 | ecosystem: Environmental > Aquatic > Marine > Intertidal zone > Estuary | place: USA: Columbia River...
CACAAATAGATATATTAGCACAATCTGATGGAGAGTTAGTTTATCTGCCATTTGTAAATGGTGAAGAAGTGCAAAAAAATGTAATTCTTGGTGTTATTAAGAGTAATTCAGACTATAATAAAATATTGAGACTGGATACATTTCTTAATACTATAATTAGAAATAGTTATGACATTAATTCTGATTCAATATTTCATTTACTAAGTAATTATAGTGTATATGATTTAGGTGAAATAATTGAATCCTATTCTATTTTTTTAACTTCAATCGAAAAAGCAATATATTTTAGTAAAAATAATTCTTATAAAACAAATTACAAGTTGCTTAGTAATGAACTAATTCAAAACATATACCTTTTAAGTAAATTCAGAATTCAAAAATCAAACAAGATTGAAGAATTGGTACTCGCAAAAAATGATCTTAATAGAGATTTGTATTTGTTTAAAAATAATGTAATAACTATTAGAGAATTTGAAAATAAACAAAAGATTGTTTTATCTTTAAAGAATAACATAGAGGAATATGATATACTATATTCAAATACAATGATTCGAATACAAAATTTGAAAAAACAAATTAATGATATTAAATTAGAATACAAAAATGATTCATTGCAGTTGAATATTGTTTTTCAGCAATCTACTAAGTCATTGATAAATTTAATAAATAGCTGGAAAATTAAGTATATATTGAAATCTCCCATAAACGGTACTGTTTCTTATACGAAATCATGGAACATAAGTAAAAATATAAGTAAAGGTGAAGTGTTATTAACTCTTATTCCTAAAAATCGTAAGAAGATAATAGCTATTTTGAAAGTTTCTGCATCAAATGCAGGAAAAATTAAAATTGGACAATTTGTTAATATATCTTTAAATGATTTCCCAGCTTATGAATATGGTATTATTAAAGGGATTGTAAATAAAATATCTTTATCTGCAGATGAACATGGTTATCTTATTGATGTTAGTCTTCCTGATGGAATTCAAACTACATACCATAAGAATATATTTCTTAAATCAGAATTATTGGGTACAGGTGAAATTATTGTTGAGAATAGAAGTATTCTTGACAGAATTACATACAAATTTCGCAAGGTATTTATATATTGAAATCATGGTTCTCCTAAGAAATCAATTATAATATTTACTTGTTTTGGTGTTAATAGCTTTTGTCTACTTTTATATCCATTTCTCACTAATTCGTCATATAATTTATTGTTTGAATTAATCCACTTTGATAACTGATTACTGGCACTTTTATTATTAATATTGGGTAAATAAAGGATTGCTAATTCAGACAATCCATATGTTCTAATTTCCATATATTTTTTTTATAAAAATAGTGATTTCAGTTTATATTAGACTTCACAATTAAGGTGTATCTCAATGCAATTAGATTAAATTTAATTTATGTGATAAAATTCTCATATCATTCCCAACCTTCTCATCCACAATCTTTGCATAATGCTGTGTACTTCTAAGGTCTTTATGTCCTAGCATTTTGCTTACCGTTTCAATGGGTACCCCATTCGATATGGTTACAGTAGTAGCGAAGGTATGGCGTGCCATGTGAAATGTTAAACACTTCTCAATTCTGCATACATCTGCTACTTCTTTTAGGTAAGCATTAATTTTTTGATTGCTAATTAGATTAAATACTGTTTCATTCGCCATTATATCTTCTACGTTGCAATATTTATGCAATATTCTATTTGGTATGTCTAGCAATGGAACGTGTGATTTAGAACCAGTTTTCTGACGTTTAAATCGAATCCAATAAACATTCTTGTTATCTAGCTCTAATTCTGATTTCTTTAACTTTAAGACATCCACATAAGCAAGTCCAGTGTAGCAACTAAAGATGAACATATCTTTCACAAAGTTTAGTCGCTCATTTCTGAAATCCGTATTTAGAATACTGTTTACTTCATCTTGAATTAAATACTGTCTCTCTACTGGTTTAATTGAAAGAGATATATCAGCAAAAGGATCTACTCTAATCCAACCATTTTTAAAACTATTAATAACTATCTTCTTTAGATATTGAAGGTATTTCTTTGTAGTATTTTCACTACACTTTTTATTGATTTTCAAGAAGGTTTCAAATTTGAGAATGTGAGCTCTTGTAAGAGATTTCATACTGATGTCTTTCAGTTTGTATTCGAGCTTTAGGAACTCAGACATGTATCGTTTACAGGTATCATACTTTAACCAGGTAGAATACACGAAGTCAGTTCCTATTAACTTTTTCATTTCTACATTGTTCTCTTCCCATAATTCTAAAAGCATTTTTGGGGCTTCAGAATTTACTCCCATGATGGAATCTCTCAGCAATTCGGGAATTACTTCATCATGCAAGGAGAGGAGCTCTGTATATTTATTGTACACTTTTGCTCTTAATGCATCTAAGTATAAGTTTAAGGAAGCTGCTTCTGGAGTTTTAGCAATACACTTAGCCTTGGATTGGCTCCATAGTTTTAAGGCTACAAAGCGTTTCGTTCTCATGGCTACCGAGCGACCTTTAATCGTAATTCGCAGCATTACAGGACATTCGCCGTTTTGTTTGATTTTAGATTTGTTGATGTAATACAACAAACTGAACATGCTTTTTTCTGACATGGATTTTATCGTTAATTGCCCCTTAAATTCGTATGCAATTTTACGATGACCATTTCACAATCTACTTCACTAATAGAGTGTTTCTCAGTGCATTTCAATCAATTCGTGACCCCTTTGAAAAATTTCGTGAGGGGTCACGATTATGGTACAAAAAACATCTTCGAAATGCACTTATTTGCATAGTGTTTAAAGCAAAAAAGCGCATAAATCATCGATTTACACGCTTTTGCACTAATTTTTGTTAGTTTCAGTGGAGCTGGAGGGAGTCGAACCCTCGTCCAAACATGGGACCTGAATCGCTTTCTACATGCTTATTTTAGGTTTGATTGTCGGAAATGTGCTGCTCCCAAACTGGCTACAAATTTCTTAGTTTCTTGATTTCGGAGAAGCATCGAAACTATACTTTTCCTATCCCGACTTTTTCAGTGCCTCGAAATCAGACGCGGCCGTTCAGCGCTTCTGGGAGACATCTCGCTTCATAATCTAATTATGAAAGAGGTAACTATAACATCTGTTATAATTACGCAGCAAGAGCGTAGTTATTTTCGCCAATTAAAATGTGAGCAATTTCTTTTAAGGGCAATTACACAAAAGCCCTGCATGCTTACCACCAAATCTTCCACCCTGTCAATTCCAAGCAGCCCCTGGAATGTTAATATTTACAAAGATACGCAATTTTTAAAAAGAGCGTATGCAATTAATTTGTTTTACCCGGATAGACTTTCAAAGCTTCGGCAATACAAGTTAATGCCGCCGCTAAATCTGTTTTATTTAATACATAAGCCAAACGCACTTCGTTTTTTCCTGCTCCAGCGGTCGAATAAAATCCAGTTGCGGGCGCCATCATTACAGTTTGGTTTTCGTGTGCAAATGATTCTAGCATCCATTGACAAAATTTATCCGAATCGTCTATTGGTAAACGCACCACTGCATAAAATGCGCCACCTGGGTTAGGGCAAAACACGCCTTCCATTTTATTTAATTCGCTTACTAATAAATCTCTGCGTTCGGTATATTCTTTATTTACTTGTTCGAAATAACTTGCGGGTGTATCGATCGCTGCTTCGCCTGCAATTTGTCCAATTGCCGGCGGGCTTAATCTTGCCTGCGCAAATTTTAGCGCCGCTGCTATCACTTCTTTATTCTTGGTAACCAATGCGCCAATTCTTGCGCCGCATGCGCTGTAGCGCTTCGAAACAGTATCTAATATAACTACATGTTGATCTAATCCTTCAAGATGCATCGGCGAAATAAATTCCTTGCCATCGTAGCAAAATTCTCTATAGGCTTCGTCAGAAAATATATATAAATCGTATTTTAATGCCAATACTTTTAAGGCTTCTAATTCTTCGCGAGAATATAAATAACCCGTCGGATTATTTGGATTGCAAATCATAATCGCTTTGGTTTTTGCGGTAATGATTTTTTCGAATTCGGCAATGGCTGGTAAAGCAAATCCGTTCTCGATGCTGGAAACTATTGGTTTTACTACTACATCAGACATGCAAGTAAAGCCGTTGTAGTTGGCATAAAATGGTTCTGGAATAATAATTTCATCGCCCGGGTTTAAACAAGTATTAATGGCAATGGTAATAGCTTCCGAACCGCCATTGGTTACAATAATATTACTTGCATCAATATCGAATCCAACTTTTTGGTAATAGCCCGCTAACTTTTCGCGATAAGAAGGAATACCTTCCGAATGTGTATAAGCCCACACTTTAAAGTCGATGTTTTTAATCGCATCGAGCATAATTGCTGGCGTTTCAATATCGGGTTGTCCAATATTTAAATGATATATTTTCTTTCCTTCTTTTTTCGCTTGATCGGCAAAGGGTACTAATTTACGAATGGGAGAAGAGGGCATGTGAATGCCTTTGTTGGCTATTTTTGGCATGATTAAAATTTGATATAAAAAAATGTCCCGATGTAATATACACCGGGACAAAAGTCTTAAAATTTATCAGAAAAAGGAATTAATTTTTTGGCTTATTTTCTGAAGGCGTAGCCACGTCTTGTTTAACTGGCATGGCAGATTCTGCAGCAGCAGCTGCTTCTACATTACCTTTAATAAACAATACTTTTTGTGCAGTTTTTGCATTCGAAGTAACGGTTACCGCTTTATTGAAATTACCTGGACGACCTTTTGAATTATAAATTGCTGTTACAGATCCTTGCGCTCCTGGTTTGATGGGCTCTTTAGACCAAGTAGGAGTAGTACATCCACAAGATGCTTGCACATTTGTAATTACTAATGGCTCTTTACCTGTGTTAGTGAATTTAAAAGTATGTTCTGCTTGCACACCTTCTTTAATGCTTCCAAAATCGTGTACTTCTGTATCGAATTTAAAATCTGCTGCATTTGGGTTTTCAACTGGTGCAGTTTGTGCCATACTTGCTGTAGCCATTGCTGCTACTGCGAAAATTGATAGAACTAATTTTTTCATTTGTGTATTTATTTAAATTTTGTGTTTTTTATAATTTGCGTGATACAAACCTATTTAATATTTGTCTAACTATCAAAATTTGTTCCAAAATTGTTACTGATTGGCATTTTAATGGTTTTTGCCTGTTTAAATCCTTTATCTCTTTCAATTTCAAGCTGCTATAGATTCGTAATTATATGCGAAAAGGCCTAAATGCCTGCTTTTGAATTGAATTTTGGCCAAAAATTCCGATTATTTGCACAAATGATGCGATAAGGGGCTTTAGAATTTTTCCGCAATTGCTCATTTAGATTGGTAAATCAGGCTTTGAATGTTTATTTTTGCAGCCGTAAGTTTACACTATGTCAAATCAACACTCGGCTCAGGCCAGCGATCAAATGCAAAAGATTTCTTTCGACGAATTTAAAGCCAATGTGATTTCCGATTACCGCATCGGTATGGAAAGTAGACAGGCGAGTTTACTCGGCAGAAAAGAAGTGTTAACGGGTAAAGCGAAGTTTGGCATTTTTGGCGATGGAAAAGAAGTGGCGCAACTGGCCATGGCTCGAAGTTTTCAGAATGGCGATTTTCGTTCGGGTTATTACCGCGATCAAACTTTTATGTTTGCTACGGGCATGTCCAATATCAAAGAATTTTTTGCGCAATTGTATGCTTTTCCTGATGTTGATGCAGAGCCATGTTCTGCGGGTAGAAGTATGAATGGACATTTTGGAACGCGCAGTATTGATGAAGATGGTGCATGGAAAAATTTAATGGAGATGAAAAATTCTTCGGCAGATATTTCTCCAACAGCTGGTCAAATGCCACGCCTGCTTGGTTTAGCGCTTGCCTCTAAAATTTATAGAAACAACGAAAATTTAAATTACTTAACCGATTTTTCTGATAAAGGAAACGAAGTTGCTTTTGGAACCATTGGTAATGCCAGTACTTCCGAAGGTCATTTTTTCGAAACCATTAATGCCGCGGGTGTTTTACAAGTGCCCATGGTTATTTCTGTTTGGGACGATGCTTATGGTATTTCGGTACATGCAAAATACCAAACTACGAAAGAAAATATTTCTGAAATTCTAAAAGGATTTCAACGTGATGCTGGTGCGCCAGGTTACGAAATTATTGTTGTGAATGGTTGGGATTATGCGGCTTTATGCGAAGCATACGAACGCGGTACTGCCATTGCTAGAAAAGAACATGTACCGGTTTTAATTCATGTACAAGAATTAACACAACCGCAAGGTCATTCTACATCGGGTTCGCATGAGCGTTATAAATCTGCCGAGCGTTTAGCTTGGGAAGCAGATTTTGATTGTTTAAAGCAAATGCGCGAATGGATGATTAAGATGGAAATAGCTGATGCTGCTACGCTTGATGAAATTGAAGCAGTTGCAAAAAAGCAAGTGCGTACTTGGCAAAAAGAAGTTTGGGAAGCATTTAATGCGCCTATCAAAACAGAAATTAGTGTAGTAAGCGAAATTATTCAATCTATTGCGAGCACTGCTACTGCGCCAGATTTAATTTTAGCGCAAGCACAAAAATTAGCGAGCACTATTGATCCTTCTCGTAGAGATATTATGGTGGCTATTAAAACTGTTTTGCGTTTAACGATCAACGAAGATTCGCCTGCTAAATTGCAATTGAAAGCATGGTTGAAGCGTTACCAAGACGCCAATTTTGATCGCTATAATTCTTATTTATTTACCAATAGTACCGAGTCGGCATTGTCGGTTCAAACGCAATTGCCAATTTATAATGAAGATGCAGAACAGCTAGATGGTCGCGAAATTTTACAAGCTTGTTTTGATGCGGCATTCGCTAGAGACCCCCGCATTGTTGCCTTTGGCGAAGACTTAGGAAAAATTGGCGATGTTAACCAAGGCTTTGCAGGCTTACAAGAAAAATACGGAGAAATTAGAATTACCGATACCGGCATTCGAGAAGCCACTATTATTGGTCAAGGAATTGGTTTGGCTTTAAGAGGCTTAAGACCGATTACCGAAATTCAATATTTAGATTATTTATTATACGGCTTACAAACTTTAAGCGACGATTTAGCTTCGCTTGCTTATAGAACTAAAGCTGGGCAGAAAGCGCCGATGATTATTAGAACGCGTGGCCATCGTTTAGAAGGCGTGTGGCATTCGGGTTCGCCGATGGGTATGATTATTAATGCACTGCGCGGTATCTATGTTTTAGTGCCTCGCAACATGACCCAAGCGGCTGGTTTTTATAATACCATGTTGCAATCAGACGAGCCTGCTTTAATTATTGAGTGTTTAAATGGTTACCGTTTGAAAGAAAAAATGCCGAACAACATTGGCACATTTACTATTCCGATTGGTATTCCAGAAACTTTAATTGCAGGGCACGATGTTACTTTAGTCACTTATGGTTCGTGTTGTAGAATTGCAGCCGAGGCCGTTGCTATGTTAAATGAAATGAATATTTCTGTTGAATTAATTGATGTGCAAACTTTATTGCCATTTGATATTCACCATTATATTGCTGATTCAATTAAGAAAACCAATAAGGTGGTATTTTTAGATGAAGATGTACCGGGTGGCGCTACTGCCTATATGATGCAGCAGGTACTAGAGGTTCAAGGCGCATACCAATATTTAGATGCAAAACCAAAAACCATTTCTTCGCATCCGCATCGTCCGGCTTATGGTACCGATGGCGATTATTTTTCGAAACCGAATGCAGAAGATGTTGTCGAAATTATTTACCAAATGATGCACGAAGATGCACCTACAAAATATCCAGCTATTTAAATAAATCGCGAAATAAAAAAAAAAGCCCTTTGAATTTTCGAAGGGCTTTTTTGTTTATTGAAAATTTTATTGAAACGATTTTCTATTGTTGCAGAAGATGTAGTCGAAATTATTTACCAAATGATGCATGAAGATGCACCTAGCATTTTTCCAGCTATTTAAAATAAATTTTATTGAATTGCTTTTTGTTGCAAGAGCATATCAATCATTACGAGTGCAGCCATAGCTTCTACGATGGGCACTGCGCGCGGCAATACACATGGATCGTGGCGACCTTCGTTTTGTAAAGTAATTGCGTTGCCATCTCTATCAATACTTTGTTGCGGTTTTAAAATTGTGGCAACGGGTTTAAAAGCCACATTAAAATAAATTTGATCGCCGGTGCTAATGCCGCCTAAAATACCGCCCGCATTATTGGTATGCGTACTAAAGTTTTTGGTAATGGCATCGTTGTTTTGCGAACCTAAAGTGCAAGCACCTTCGAATCCCGAACCATATTCGAATCCATGCGCGGCATTAATGCTCATCATGGCTTTAGCTAATTTAGCATGTAGTTTATCGAACACCGGTTCGCCTAAGCCAGCAGGAGCGTGGTCTATATGGCAGCGAATAATTCCGCCAACAGTATCGCCGTCTTTTTTAATATCTTCAATATAAGCAATCATTGCGGCAGCCGTTTGCGAATCGGGGCATTTAATGCTGTTGTTTTGTGCAATGCTTAAATCGAGTGTTTGAATTTCTTTGGTTAATTGAATAGGACCTACTCTGGTAACAAATGCCGTAATATGTATATTTTCTTTTTTCAATAACATTTTGGCAATCGCTCCGGCTGCTACTCTTGCAGCGGTTTCTCTGGCCGAAGAACGCCCGCCTCCGCGGTAATCACGCGTACCATATTTTTTTTCGTAAGTAAAATCGGCATGCGATGGGCGAAAGGTATCTTTTAAATAAGCGTAATCTTTTTCTTTTGGATTTTCGTTGGCAATAATGATGCAAATAGGTGTACCCATGGTTTGACCATTAAACACGCCAGAAATAATTTTGGCATCGTCGGATTCTTTGCGAGGGCTGGTAATATGCGATTGGCCTGGCTTTCGGCGATCGAGTTCGGCTTGTAAAAAATCCATGTCGATGTTTAAGCCAGCTGGGCAACCATCAATCACCACACCAATGGCCTCGCCATGCGATTCGCCGAAAGTGTGAATTTTAAATAAAGTTCCAAAAGAATTTCCTGCCATATTATTGCAAGTTAAGGCTTAATCCGGTTTGTGCAAAATCATCCCAAAAACTGCGGTACGATTTTTCGACTACGGCTGCATTTTTAATCGTGATATTCGGCCATTGCAGGGCAAGTGGTGCAAGGCACATGGCCATTCGATGATCGTGGTGGGTTTCAAAAACAAGGGCTTGTGTATAATCGAATGCTGTTGGATAAGCTAAACTAAAAATCTCTCCAGCTGCACTTAGTGTTACACCTATTTTTTCGAGTTCGCTACTTAAAGCTTCGGTTCGGTTGCTTTCTTTGTGTGCGAGCGTTTGTAAACCTGTAAAACGATAAGGCAAACGCATGGCTGCAGCCGTGGCAATTAATGTCGGCGCTAAATCGGGGCAATCGATGCAATCTATTAGCAGCGGCTCTTCACAGATAGTACCTTCAATTAATTCGATGCCATCCGCATGGTAAATTGTTTGCACGCCATAGTTTTCCATGAGTGATGCAATACAAGCATCGCCTTGTACACTATCTTTTTTCAAACCTTTTAAAAATATTTTTCCGCTATAGCCTAAAGCTTTTATCGCATACCAATACGAGGCCGAACTCCAATCGGGTTCGATATAAAAAGTGTGGGCTAGTATTTTTTGCTCTGTAATTATTAAATTTTCTTGATGGTCCGAAACCGTTATTCCTGCTTGCTTTAGTAAGGCAATCGTCATTTGAATATAAGCGTTCGATACGCGGCTTTGGCTTAAGTGTAAATTTAAACCGCCACTTATTTGCGAGCCAATTAATAATAAAGCAGAAATATATTGCGAGCTCTTGCTGCTATCTATTTCAATAGGCTTGCTTGCTTGTAAATTTTTTCCGCTGATGCGAATCGGCGCAAAACCTTCCTGTGCTAAATAAGTGATGTCGGCGCCTAATGCTTGTAAGGCTGCAATAAGCGGAGCCATTGGCCTTTGCTGTAATTGTTCGGAACCGGTTAATATAATTTCTTTGCCCGCAAGGCCTGCAAAGTATGCCGTTAAAAAACGAAAAGTACTACCGGCATGTCCGCAATCAATTTTTATTTCGGAGCTCGAACTCAAATCCGAACTTGAACTCGCACTTGAACTCGAATTCAAACTTGAACTTGAACTCGAATTTGAACCCGAACTTGAACTCGAACTTGAACTCGAAAGCGAACCAGAACTCGAACCCGAACTTGCACTTGAACTTGAACCCGAACCCGAACTTGAACCAACACTCGAATCAGAACTCAAACCCGAACTCGCATGAGCTAATTCAAGCGCTTGCATTAAAGCGCGCGTATCATCCGAATCCGAAAGGTTTTCGATAACAATGCGATCGCTCGCAAAGGCTTGTAATATAAGGGTTCTATTGGATTCGCTTTTGCTACCCGAAATCGAAATTTGCAAATCGCTAGCGCCCCCGGTTATCATTTTATTTCTTCTG
>Ga0102863_1000492_pt1 | contig 10471 bp, 20 predicted proteins | sample Colrivmet1449A02_FD_78451 | JGI IMG/M metagenome (GOLD analysis project Ga0102863, IMG submission 78451) | Estuarine microbial communities from the Columbia River estuary - metaG 1449A-02 | ecosystem: Environmental > Aquatic > Marine > Intertidal zone > Estuary | place: USA: Columbia River...
ACTCCCGACATAAACTTTGTAAACGTTGGTGAGGTGTGTTTCACCCCATTTTGAATGGTGTCTTCAACTTGGTGGCACTCATCCCGGGTATTTGACCCGGTGTAGTTCACCCCATTTATAATGGCATCTTCAACGGTGCGGCTGGCTGGGAAAAAGCACGATTTGGTGCTTCTCACCCCATTTATAATGGTATCTTCAACCCATTTGGTAATATAGTTTTGATTTTCAACAACATCCAAAGAAAGAACCTTAAATAAATTTTTGAAAAAATTATAATTGTACCACAAAGTACCATCATTAGTTAATTCAATAACCCATTTTTTTTCATCAGTAAAAATTAACCAAGTACTATGATTGTGAACATATTTATCACAACCAATAATGGCCTTGTCAATCATCTTGTTAATTAGTTTACTTAAATCTTTCATTTTGTTTTATATTATTTGATTATTTTTAATTCCATTTTGTATAGTTTCTTCAACTTTTCGTATATTTTTACGAAATATGTACCCTATATATTTTACCCCATTTTGTATAGTTTCTTCAACTACTCCGCGGTAATTCCCTTGTTTATCTAAGGTGTTTTTGACCCCATTTTGAATAGTATGTTCAATCATAGATGATGGGTAATAACTTAAACTTGAAACAAATTTAACCCCATTTTGAATGGTATCCTCAACTATCAGCGGTTGATGTAATTGCCTTGTGTGGGTACTTTTCACCCCATTTTGAATGGTATCTTCAACAGACCAAGTTACTTTGTGGACCACCGATTCGGTGTTTTTCACCCCATTTTGAATGGTATCTTCAACCCATTTTGTTATATAACCTTGATTTTCAATCACATCAAGACTAATAACCTTAAATATTTTTTGAAAGAAATAGTAATTATACCACAAAGAACCTGAGATAGTTAATTCAATCACCCACTCTTTTTTGTCGGTAAATATTAACCATAGACTATTGTTATTGGTATAGGTATCACACCCAACCACAGACTTATTGATAAGATTGTTTATAACGGATTGTAAATCTTTCATTTGGAACAAAGGTAATAAAAAATTATGATACTAACAAACTATTTATAGAAACTACATAGAAATGACTTACACCGATAAAGCCATCTTGGAGTTATTGAATAACCCAAAGATTATACCACCAAATGATATTATACACGAATACACCGTGGCATCACACAATGATGTAGAATTGTTGGTTATTAAAGTTATTCTTAATATTGATGTTAATAATAAAGGACAACGTGGTGATGGTGAAAGAATGTTGTATGAAAATAATTTTGATGCTTATAAACTTAGTGAAACCATTATTAAAAAAATACTTAGACCATTAGGTTTATTAAAAACAATATCTTGGGGAGTGTTAATTGTTATTGATGCTAGTGGTAATAGACTTATTGAACACTCAATGATTAAAAATTAATTTATTTTCTTATATTTATACCTAATGAAATACCTGATTACAGAAAGCCAAAAAGAAAACATTATTAAAAAGTATATCTTATCAAATTTTGATAGGGTTGATGATGTGTGGTTTATAACAAGAAGTGTTTATTATGGTTCAGGTTCTGTTAATGGAAAAGATAGAGGAGAAGAAATTATTATTAATATTTTGGTGGACAACTCATCCCGTGAAGACTCATTAACAAATTCAGAGTTAAGAGAATTAAAAAATACTATAATAAATAAGACAGACAAAACTTTCAATTTAGGATACAATAGATATGGTGGAGGTTGGGGTTTTTCATTCTTACAAAAAGTCATTGAAAAATTCTAAATGGAAATTACAAAAGTAATAGAAAAATTAATGAATAGAGATTCGTTTTTGAATCTTTTAGAAAATGATATTATTGAAAAATTTGAAGTTAGTGTTAGTCCTTTTGAATCCAAAATCTTAGTTATAAAAATGTTTCTGAATACAACTACAGATGAATTTACAGGTACCGGTGAATCTACACCTCGTTTATCTGAGTGGGAGGTAAGGGGGAAGTTATGGGAAGATTACAACTTGGACCCAGCTTGGTGGCACGCACATATTATTCCAAATAGAATACTAAAACCATTGGTGGGTAAAGATTATTTTATAAAAATACTTCTTTTTGTTGTGGACAAGAATGGTATTCATTTATTTACTGAAAATTAATTATGAATAAAGAAAATTTAGAACAAGGTTTAACAAAACTATTAAAAACTTTTTACTCAAAAAAGTATGATAGAGATTTTTCTGATTTAACTGTTGTGTTAGATGAGTATGAAGAAGATGCTGATGATGTTGATGATGAGGGTAATTGGTCTTCAGCCGAAAGTTATTACTTTACCGTATACTCAAATGATTTTGATGGGTTACCCATACAAAAACTTTATGAATTAGCCAGAGAATTATTTGGTAATATAATTGGTAGTAAAAATTGGATAGATATAGAATTTAAAAAATATGAAAATTAAATTACTTGTTTGTTGTTTGTTTTTATTTTCCTGTTCATCACACAAAAAAGTTTGGAAACCAAAACGTGCTGAAAAGTTAAATATGAGATACGAGAGATGTTATTCTTGGTAGTGTGATATTTATTATTAATGAAAAAATTTATAATTACAGAAGAAGAAAAAAGTAGAATCTTGGGTATGCACCAAGAACACGGTTATAATTCTTTGAACGAGAGCCCATCTGGTGTTGGATTCGGTCCTGAAATGAACGGATTGAAAATTCAAAAGTCAGAACAAAATGAACAAGACGTTGAACAAATCAATGACCCAAAAATTATAAATGCCGTGACTGCAACATTAAAAAAATTAATGATGTCACCAAAATTTAGTACCGATAATATGTTATTTAAATTGATTGAAGAAGGTAAATTGGTTAAAGCTTATAGACTTCATAGAAATTTAAATACAAATGTGGATTATGTTGATTATGAATTGTTGGATGATATGTTAAACAATCCTGAAACTAAAGATATTGTTAGGTTATTACCTAATTTAAAAAATACACTAATTAATTATTATAGTTAAACTTATGAAAAAATTTATTTTATTAGAAGAAGAAAAATTACAAATCAAATCAATGTATGGTTTGACCGAAGCACCGATGACTCCACCAGCACCCGCTCGTCCAACAACGGTTATGGACACTTTATCAGTTGCACCAAATAAATTACTATTTCAAAATAGTACAAACAAAGATAATACAATTTTTTTGTCGGCTATAGATGGTGCCGGTAAAGTAATACCAAATACCACATACAAATATAAAATTGGTGGTTCTTATAGTTTTTTTGATTTTAGTGTTAATATAAGAAATCTTAAAAGAGACGCTCAAGGAAACTTAATAGGTGAGGTATTACCATCAAACTCCATGGCAGCATCTGCTATGAGAACTTTAATACCAAAACAAAATTTAACAAAAGATGGTTGGTTAATGATTAAAATACCAAACCAAAAATTAACTGAAGGAATTCAATCACTAAAATCATCAAAAGGACAAACAGCTGAAATTGATGCAGGTCAAGGTGTTAGTGTTACTCTACAATATCTTGGAAAATAATTATGAAAAAATTTATAATAACTGAAGAAGAAAAAAATAGAATCTTGGGAATGCACCAAGACCATGGCTATAATAGTTTGAATGAACAGACAAATTCAGTACTTGACCAAGTCAAAAAAATTCATAGAGATGCCACTGAAAGTAAAATAGCTGGTGAGCCAGCGGCTTTGGTAAAATACCCAAATTCAGATGTTTATTATTTTATTTCTTTAGGAGGCGCATCAGGTATTAACCAACAAAGATATTTCCAATATTTTAAGGACAAAGATGGTAATGTTACACGAACCAATGCAAAACAGGGTCTTTGGAAAATAGAAGGAAACGAAATAAAAACCCAACCACCCATTAAGAAAAGTGATAATGCACCCGCAAAACCACCAAAATCAGTATTAAAACCATCAGGAACATCAACACCAAATACAAAAGAAAGTAGTATTGGTATTAATTACCAATATAATTATGATGGTGATACAAAATATGTTTATGGTGTTAAAGATGGAAAATGGTTTGGTAAAAACTTGGCTAATGGAAAAGAATTTGATTTATCTAATATTAAAACAACTATTGCCAATTTGAATAGTCAATTTCCAAATGCTCTATCACAAGATTCACCGGTTGAAACAAATCCTACAGGAACAACTACTACAACAACAACTAATGTAGTACCAAAAAAATTAACTGATATGAGTAAACTTGAGTTAGATATTATGAACCAAAAACAAACGTTAGCTTTTAAAAGTGCGTATGCTAAGTTAAATACTTTTGACAAAGAAAAAGTGGACAACACAATCGCTGGTAAATAATAATGAATTACTATTCATTAAACTAAGTTAATTACTATAATATTCTTATGGACAAAAACGAACAAAAGGCTCAAGCATATAACAACTTGTTATTTCAACACGGTAGAGTTACCGAACAAATTAGATTAATCAAAGCTGATAAATTTGAGCCAACTGAAGATGACATCAAACAAATCAAAGTTCTTGAAATGCAACAACAAAGAATTATGATGGAAGTCAACAAACTTTTTTAATTTAAAAGTAAAACAACATTACTTTCATAGTATTTATAACTAATAAGGTTTATTAAAACCATAAACTAATTAGTATAAATAAAATTATGAACTTTTTAATTGTTGGTATTGTACTTATTTGTGTTGTCAGTGTTAGTTGGTGGTGGGGTAATAGAGATAACAAAAAGTAATGAAAAAATCAATTCGTAAAGATGTCACCTGTGATAATTGTGAATGGTCTTGGGACATAGAACCTGATGATAAACATCCATATTTATGTCATCAATGTGGTCACGAAAACACTAAAGGTGAAACTGATGAAGGTGCAGGACCATATGATGCGCCAGCCTATCAAATGGAACCTGACCATGTTCATTTCAAACATCAGTACAATGAACAAAACGATAACAAAGGATATTTATTACAAATGGGACGTAAATCTATTATAGTAGAACAATATGGTGATGAAGCTGAGTTATTTAAATTAGCCAGCGCATATTACAGAAAAAATGGTAAAGTAATGACCATTAAAGTACTTGAAAAAATCTTACATACTTTAAGTAAAAGGGATGAGCCACACAGAGCCAAATCACAAGAGTTTCCACCGTCATTAAATTTACAAGAACAAAAAGGTGCTAATGAAAAAGTAAGAGCAATACAAAAACGATTAATATCACTTGGTTATAATTTAGGTAAAACAGGTGCTGATGGATTTTGGGGTAAATTAACAGATAAGGCTTGGAAAGATTATAAATCAAAAAAAGGAAATCCTCAACAAACAAATACTGAAATTAAATCAAATCAAGTAAATAAACAGTTAAATTATTTAAAAAATAATAATTTATTTAAAAATGAAAGATTTACTGTTTTAGATGATAAAAATAGTACGGTTTATGCCTTTAATCCAAATTATGAATTGTATAAAGCATACCCTGTAATTACTGGTGAAAATAGTGGTGATGCTCTTAATAGTCAAACAATAACTACTTTTGTAAAACAAAACCCAAATGTAATTTTAGACGCTTTGAAAAAAGGTCTTAGTAAATTATCATTAAATGATTTTGTACATCATATTGATAATTGTTATTTTAATTTAGAAGAAAATAAATTAAAACAAACACCAAGTGGTATTTTTCAAAGAGCAGGTACTATTGAAAATTTTATTAATGATAATTTTTTAACTGCCTTTGTTGAAAAAGATTATGGTAAACGATACATTACATGGGAAACTTTAAATGGTAATACAATACCTTATGGTTTTCATGGTACAAATAATGCTGAAAGATTAAAAAGGTTTAAATTAACAGATGCCGATTTAATGTCTTGTAGACGAAAAATGAGTTTTGGTTGTATTAATTTTAGAGAAAGTGATATTTTAGACATTTCTAAATTTATTACTGCGGGTCAAAAAACAATTTGGTTACCAAATACAACAGATGGTATTGTTATGGTTCCAAATACTAATAAGGTACCTGAAAAAACAAATAAGGTCACTCAATATAAAATGGATAACCCAAGAAGTTTAGAGATTGGTAAAATATAATTATTTGTTATATCTAACTTTGTAACCTCTAGTGTCTATGTGAACCATGTGTTTTGACAAAAAATCTTTTGTAGTGTAAGTCCCAAACCCACCAACTAAATTAGGGTTAGACAATTCAATTTTATTCGTAATTGACTCTAAAATAAAAATATCATTAGAGTCAAAATCCCAATCACCATCAATATCAAAAACATAGATATCAAATGCCATACTTTTTATATGATATGATTTTTTAGCAGAATTTTTTAAAATATCATTATACCATTCATCACGATGACCACTTATCATAATCCACCTATTATGATAACCTTGTTTTGTAATTTCTTTTTTAATAAGGTCAAATTTTTTCATAGTGTTATCATTTGGATTTTTAACAAAAAAAATCTTAAATAAAAAAACTAATGTAACAAATAATAAAGTAACAAATAAAACTTTCTTTTTCATATAACAAAGATAGGTATATGTTTTGACTTTTCAAAACCATTTTAATATTTTCCTCTATTTATAATCATATGGGACGTTTAATTTTAACTGAGGATGATAAGAAGGATATTAAATTACAATATCAAGGAAGTATTGATAAAAAGTTTTATGACTTCTTAAAAGCAAATGTTGAAGTTGAAGGTAGAAATGTTGAGTATTTTGAAAAACCATTTGTATTACTATATGTTGATGGTAAATCAAGATTATTAAATAACTCAAAAAAATATTTGGTTAACGTTTTAATAAATGCTTATGGTGATGATTTCCCTAACTTAAATGACGCTTCAAAAAGATTAACAGCCAAAAAGTTTATTGACGAGTTAAAAAAACAATATTTCTACGAAGATTGATTTCTAAAAACATAGATATTTATAACCTATGGATAGATTGGAATCAATATTAGTTAGTTTTTTTAGAAATATCTATCCATTTATTACAAAATTGAAAGTGGATAAAGATAGTGACGGTGATGATGTTGAATATACATTAACATTATTTTGTGACGGTAAAAGATTTCAATCGTTTTTACCTATATCCACAAACTTTATTGATGGTACAGGCAAACTTAAAAAAGATTTGTTAGACAGACCATTTAACCATTTTGTTTCTGTGACAGATAATAGTCAAAGTAGTATTGGTCGTGCCAAAACATTAGAAACAAGTCTTAAAAGAGATTTTTATTTGGCAAGAAGAATGTCTGGTTCAGAATTTAAATCAGGACCAGTTACTTTACGTATTGTTTTACAATAGTTTTTTTTTATCTTTGTGGTATGAATAAAAAATCGCCCTACTCAAATGCCTATAAAATTGGTCTTAGTGTTTTTATTGTACTTGTTGTTCTTATATCAACAATTGTAATTTCAGTTATTAAATCTTGTGAACCTAAAGTAAGTAGATTCTTTAATCCAAAAACAAATATGACGGATACCGTTTTTTATGATGGTCCTGATACAATCTATTTACCAAACCCCCAAAAGATTATTGTACACGATACCTTCCGTATTGTATGTCATAAGAAACATTGTGAAGAGGTTAAAGTGATAAAAGATACTACGACTAAATAATGTCGTAGGTTGCTTGGACAACCGCCTTAGCTCCTTTTCCGTGAACAAACTCCCACGAGTCTTCAATCAACCAATTTATATTTTCAGGCCAATAATTCATTGATGTTTCAGGGTCAGTTAAAAAAACCTTGACCTCAACCTGTTCTGTTTTTAATTGTGAAAGTGGGAACACTTGTTTTATTTCAATCCTTGAACCCACACCGAAGAACAACTCTAATTTATCCTTACACCCTCTATTAACATACGATTCTAATAGTTTTGCCTTCATAATAAGAAATATAATTTATTTTAAAATTAACTGAACAAAAGACAAAAATTGCCATATTTATTCTAGTCTAGCTTCTAGTCTAGTTGCTAATTAACTAGTTCTAGTTTAATTTAGTTCTATAAGAACTTCTAGGGAATTTTTAGACTTCAGTGGTAATCTTCCATCCACTTCTTAAATGTGGTGTCTTTTTTGTTTGTTCGTTCACCATAGTATACACATCTCTTTTTAAATCAAAATATGTTTCGGGTAATGGAGTTGTATCAACCACAATTGATGGGTCCATATAAACCGATGAATTATCTTTATCTACACAATGTAGATTTATTGATTTTAAGAATGAATACTTTTCTACTAAAGTATTGCAAATATTTGCGGTGATTGGACAAGTCATATTGATAAATAAATATCTATTGATATTTATAAAAGATAAATTACCTTGATATGAAAAACTTTTTTATGAAACTAATGGGTGATGGTTCTGATGTATCTTCTAAAAGATTCTCAGGTATCATTACATTGATTAACTTAATCGGATTGGCTTATGTTGCAACTATTAAATCAGGTGTTACACCTGAATACATGTATGACACATTGGCTTTATTATGTGGTAGTTTCTTGGGACTTACTACATTGGAAGCAATCTTCGCTAAGAAGAAAAATCCTGAACCTAAAAAAGATGGTGAATAACCATTACTAAAATTAAATTTAACCCCTTAAATTTGACGTTTAAGGGGTTTTTTATTATCTTTGTAGTATGTCTACGTCTGAAACCACAAAAGCGTCTGAGAACACAAAATTTGAACGTGTGTATGAAACTGAAAATACTAAGTCAGTTTGGAGATATGATTATTCCATTACAAAAAGTGGACCCGTGTCTGTAAGTATAACTTACAAAAAAGACATCTTAGAAAAAAAACAAACTCTTGGTGATTTGGTACCTAAGAAAAAAAGTCGTAAAAAATAATTAAAGGAGTTTCTTTTGTAGTTTTTCTATCAAAAACTTTGTCTCAGACTCATTGAGACTATCAATAAACGAATCCAACTTAGATTCTTTTATTGACATAACTTTTCTTTTTTTGTTTGATTCTGGTATAACGTCAGAAACCATAGTAATCTTTCTTAACTCTATACCATCACCTTCACCATCACCATAATCTCTATCAGTTTCACTAAAATCGTAGAAATCAAAAACTTCACCCTGTCCCAATTCATAAAAACTTTTATATAGTTGGTCTTCTTTAAAATAACCTTCTACTTGACCCTCAAACATAACACGTACTTGTTCAACCCTATCTTCATAAGTTTCAACATCAAACGTATAATATTTTGGAATAATAACATTATCCACAGTTAATGTGTCACTTTCTAAATTATCTTCATTTTCCTCTAAGGCATTCATCCAATAATAGTAATCATCAGGCTCATTACCAAGACCTAATTGTTTTTCGTACTTGTTATAAAAGTCATACGTAACACCATTTTCCCACTCAATATAATGTTTTGATGGCCAATCACTATCACTATCATGTTCTCTATTCCACAATTTGTAAAGAATTTTTAACCCTTGAACTAATTTTTCTTTTGGTATAGTTTTCATCTTACACGTTTTTAATACCTAAAAGTTTGGATATTTTTTGACCTCCACTGGCAATGATTGAGTTTCCACTTTCTTTTCTAGATTTCATAGCAATTGATTCCAAATCAGATATTTTGGTTACACCTTTGTCAACGGCTTCATTAATTTTCTTTGCAAACTTTTGAAACCATCCAGAACCATTCCATGTGGCGTATATAAAATGAAACATTAAGTTGGGACTTTTGTTTACAATTTCACGAGCCTCTTCACTAAGATAACTATTTGATAATCTTTCGTACTCAGGTTGAATCATTTTAACAACTAACTTTCTTAATCTACTTTCTAATGGTCCACCCATGTAATAGTGTTTCCAATTGTTTTTGGCATTGGCATCATCAATTAATTTCCAAAACTCTTTACCTGCAGAAGTTTGTGCAAAACCAGCACCATACTTTCTATCCATACCCATCATAGTTTCACCTGATTTACCCATATCGGATTTATTCATATTAGGATGATAGTAACCACCCTCTAAATTATCTATAACTTTATTTACTTCTTTTTCAAAATCAGTTGATGAAAGTTTGTCATATTCAATGTCAGTAGTCGATGTTTCCGTTTCACCATCTTCATCGTCAGTTTCATCGTCAGGATTTAAAGTATTTTTGAAAATACTTTTTAAAATATTATTGGATAATGAACCAACAACTTTATCGGCAATATCGCCCATAATACTTTGTTCGTTTAAATTCATTAGTTCTTTTTGACGAGAAACTTCCTCCAATAATCTTTTGTTCATAAATTATAAATATCTATATAAACAAAAAACCCCCAACTTTAGTTAGGGGTTGAAATGTTATTTAAAACTTTTACTTCTTTATAGTGAACATTCAGTTCAATTTCCCAAGGGTCATTCTTAAGTTCATAATCACCATCCAAGACACTACCGTTAAAAAATTCGGTA